>Ga0310691_10001184_pt1 | contig 41612 bp, 67 predicted proteins | sample 176DNAGHGlowgp2_FD_203887 | JGI IMG/M metagenome (GOLD analysis project Ga0310691, IMG submission 203887) | Sheep rumen microbial communities from Palmerston North, Manawatu-Wanganui, New Zealand - 1766 DNA GHGlow gp2 (v2) (version 2) | ecosystem: Host-associated > Mammals > Digestive system >... | reverse complement strand
TTACCTGAGCGAACCCTCCCTTTTATTATTAAACCCACAAAATCATGAAATCACTTAAAGACTATTCTCTTAATCTCACTGAAAAAGAATATCATGCTTATCCCGCATGGTCCTATTCCCTCATTGCCCGTTATGCCCGAGAAGGTTTTTCGGCTATCAAGACTTTACATGAGCCGGTAAAACCCAACGATGCGATGCGATTTGGTTCTCTTTTTGATGCCGTTCTCACGCATGAGGGGAATGCATCCAACGAATATGCGGTGATGTCCATGTCTGTCCCCGAAGCCGAGCGTAAGGTTTTGGATGTGCTGGCAACGATTTCTTCCGAATCATTTGAATGTGTATCCGATACGGATTTCCAGACTGCGATCAGCGCGACTGCTTATCAGCCTCGTTGGAAGTACGATACGCAGCTGTCTCATCTCCAGCCGTATGCGGAGTATTATAACCTTCTTAAGTCCGGCAAAGAGATCGTCAGTCAGGATGAGTGGAATGATGCTATAGAGATGTTCCGCGCTGTTAAGGAGAATGAATACCTTAAAGAGCATTTCAAGAACGGCACTGTCGACGGCGTAGAGTTTATTTATCAGGCTCAATTCAAAGTCAAATATAAGCCGGGAAATCATCCCATGATTGAGCTTAAGATCATGCCTGATCTTCTTGAAGTCAATCACAACGAAAAGACTATCCGTCCGTGGGATGTTAAGTCCAGCGGCATGGAGGGTTTCGATTTCGCAGAGCACTGGGTGAAGATGCGGTATGATATTCAGGGAGAACTTTATACCGATGTCCTTCAGGCACTCATCATGAAGATTCCAGAGTATGCGGATTATCGTATCCTCCCGTATCTCTTTATGGATATCAGCCGTAAAGACAAAGTACCCGTAACATTCGAATACGATCCTCGTGACGAATCCCAGACAAATGGTCTCTGCTATCAGATTGGCGAGAAGACTTATCAGTACAAGGGATATCGTCAGCTCTTGGATGAGATTCTAGATTACGAAGCGTCTGCCGCCGTGGTCCCTTCGTACATCAAACTGGATGGCCCGAATGATTTACTTAAACTCCTGAACAAATGAAAGCGTACATCAGAGTAAAAAACAAGTTCGGGGTCGAAGTTGACTGCCGAGGATATGATTTCTACTGCAAGTGGTACGAGGAACCTCATAAGGCGTATTATGGCTTGGTCTTCGTGTCGGATGACTATCGCAAAGAAATTTTCAGCTATGGCAAAAGTACATTTGTCCCGCAGAAAGGGATGAGCGTGTATGTTCAGCCCAAATGTCCGCTTGCGATTGCTGACATCAGGAAAAACTACGTCATCAAGCGCAAGCCGGAAGATGCCGATTTCATCCTGCATCATACGGAAGACAGGGACTGGCGCAGTTGGAACGTTTACGATCATCTGATCATTATTCCGGAGAAGAAAGCTGTCTTCGCACAGTACAAATATCAGAACAACGGCAATCTGGCCAAGCATGTCCTTGAGGTCTTTCCGGATTTCAATGACATGGATTTGAATCATGTTTTCAATATGACCGGCAACTTCGAGTTCAGACATTTCGATAATGATGTCATTGGCCCGTTCGTTGATCGTTTTGAGGGATTGAATGCCAAGCCGTTGGTACACTATAAGGATCTTCCAATTGAGATGGAGAACCAGCTTGATGCTGAAGTTTTGGAGATGCTTCTCAAAGTAGGTCAGAAGCCTTATGACGCGAACGGTGAAGAGAATTTCAAGCTCCAGCTTCAGGCCCTCAACCAAACCAACTGGCGGGATTATCCCGGGACGCTCGGAATGATGTTCAACACTTTGTATTACGCAAAGAAGCGAACCTGTGCCAACGAAGGATTCAAACGCCCAAGTGCTTTCCCGAAAGCAATCAAAGCGCTCTATGAGACGATGAGGTCACAACTCGATTTCACTACGGATAAGGACCGTGAACTGGCTCGTTCTTTCATCGAAAGGACATGCGAATTCGATACAAAGAAATTCTATACGATCCAGCATCTTGCATCAAAATTTCATGACAACGGCATCAATATGAGTTTCTTCTATATGCTATATGATAACCTTGTAAAAATTCGGCCTCATGTATCGGAAAGTAAAGCTTGAACTTGAAAACACCAATGTTCCCATCATCAGGTATGTGCTTGATGATAGGAGCACACATTGGGCCATTGTCGATACGGGAGCGCAGTTCTCAATTCTGGACAAATCATTGAAGGCTGACAAAAATAACAGGATTAGATGCAATATGGTCACACTTTCTTCCGAAGAGGGCCAGGAAGTCTATGGAGCTTCAAAGAATATCCTTTTCAACGATGTAGACGGCAATGAAATTCGATGTCAAATTAATGGTTTTGAGATGGAACTTCTTAATATGACCGATGCTGTCAAGGATCCGCTCAAGGACAAGATTAAGATTGATATGCTTATCGGAATTAAAGATCTAATGTACTATCAATGCAAACTGGACTTAAAGAACGGTTATCTCTTGATTCAAGAGAAAGTCTGATTGGAAAACGCGTTTCTTGGATGACTGTCAATGGCCCCAATTCTGGGATTGTTGACAGCTTATTCAACAACGACTACATGATTCGTCTGGACAATGGCAAATACGTTATTGTTGGGGAAAAATCAATCTCATTTTGACTTAATATACTATATGGAAAGAGCAGAAGCAATCAAAAAGATACGGCAAATGAGTTTGCCGAAAGAGACAATGGAAATCCTTGAAGCAATTGCTCCCGAACTCAAGGAGAGCCGTGACGAGAGGATAAGGAAGTGTATTGGTATGGCGCTTACTGATGTTGATGAACAAAGGTTTATAGATTATGGCATTACACTAAAAGATTGCCTTGCTTGGCTTGAAAAGCAGGATCACGACGGAAAGAAATGGCTAACCCCTGCGGAACTTAATCGCCTTATGACTCTTCGCTATGAAGCCGGATTCGATGACGGTGTTCGTAGTGAAATGGAAAAGCAAAAAGAGCAGAAGCCCGCAGAGTGGAGCGAGGAGGACGAGAAACAAATCCGACAAATTGAGCGGATAGTAAAAGATGCAGGATGCTCGGTACAACTCCAAGAACGAATACACAACTGGTTCAACTCCCTCCGCCCTTCTTGGAAGCCCAGCGAGGAGCAAATGGGGGCATTAAGTTGGATGCTTGAAAACGCGAGGGGGAATATTGATTTCGACCCATTGAAAGACCTCTACAAACAACTCAAGAAACTGATGTAAAATCATAGGGTGCGGAAGGAGGGATGGTGAAGTACTTAAACCTGATAGGCACCGGCTCGCACCCTTTTTATTGATTTAGGATATGAAATACTATAAAGTAATGGTTGATGACCAGATAGTTGATGATGGACTATCATATCGTGAGGCTTGCGAATTGGCAAGTGAGATAGATAACGACCCTCGTTATTATTGGAAATCGGTTGATGTTGTGCCAATGGAAGAAGAATTATGAGAAGATACATTTCCGCAAAAAAACTGATTGAATATATAAAAAGCCGAAGAGATGGCGCACTTGAGAGACAAAAAAATCTTGAAAAGATAGGGCAGGAGACTGTCCTAAATGAAATGATCGCAGCAGAACTTAATAGGCTCATTTCTTTCATAGACTCTCTCCAACAGGAGAAGCCGGAGGTGGACTTGGAGAAACTTGGAGAAATCACACGGCACCTTATTGCGGTAAAAGACCACGAAGAAGATATGCGATTAGATGAAGGTGAGTGGCTACTGCTTGAAAGAATCGGTTACCCAGAAAGGTTTAACGCAAGAAAGGAGGAATAGACATGGGAAAAAATTTTAACAGTACTGGAATATGGATTAATCATGATATAAAACCAAGAAAGTATATTGTAGTTTCACGAAAATTTGACGGTGTATATGCTGCTGCTTGTCCTTGTGTCGGTCAGATTGCTACGAATAGCAAACTACTTGCATACTTTCTCTACTATACGTTAAACAGATTCGCCAAGAAGAATCTTGATAATGGCTATACCATCGCAGTTATGTTAATGAAAAGAGTTCAATCTTTTGACCCGCATATTACTGATAGGTATGAAGCAATAAAACGATAAGAAGGAGGACAAGTAAATGAATATCAAAGAACAAATCCGCGCCGAGATTGATAAGCGATATGCAGAATATCGCGCCAAGATGAAGACCGATGACTTCACCTACTACGAAGGTATGGCAGATGCGCTTGACCTTTTTGAGCAGTACATCGACACCTTCCCGGAGCATCAGGAGGTGGACTTGGAGAAGGAGATTGATGAATATTGTGAACAAATACAGGCTTGGCAAATACAGGAGGCCCCGTTTACGAGCCTTGAAAACTGCGCTCGCTACTTCTACGAGCTGGGCAAGAACGCAAGAAAGGAGGACAAGTAAATGAGCAAGACAAAACGAGGGGGCGCACGGCCCGGAGCGGGCCGACCCCTGCAAGGAACATGACGAAAGAAAGCCGCCGCGATAATGCTGACCCCGGAAGGCTGGGCGGCGCGTGAACACCTCCGGGATGCCGGGCTGGATGTCAATGGAATGGTAGACGCCTTTCTCCGGCGGTACTTGCCGGATTCAAAAGAAATGACTACCTTTGCGCCATCGCGTAATTCATAAGGCGCGAGTGTTAAAGGAAAGAGCGGGGCGGGCCGGGAGGTTCGCCCCGCTTGTTCTTTGCAGTTTTGGTCACGATGATGTCATACTTCTCAAGCCCGAAATCCGTAAATAGTTAGCACCCAACCTCCCGGCAGGGTACTAACGCAATTCTAACCTAATCTCTCCCCCGCGCCCGGGTGCGCGTGCGCGGAATCCTATTCTACCATCCTATGGCCGTCCATCCGAATCGGGAAAGTGACCCTTGATGGATTCAAAATTTATCACTATTTTGTCAGAATGATAACCTTCAAACCCATCGTAATCCCCGGCAACCGCCGGAAGGACGGCACATACCCCGTCAAGATTCGCGTCACGTTCAGGGGAAAGACCCGGCGGCTGGCCACAACACTTGTAGCCCGGCAGACAGACCTGTCCCGCTCATTGCATATCAAGTCCCCGGACATACTCAACCGGGCAAACGAACTGATAAAGGAGATGCGTGCGGCGGTGTCCGACCTCTCCCCTTTCGTTATTGAGGGCTGGGATGTGGACAGGGTGGTGGCGCACATACATACCAAACTGCGGGAGGAAAACTTCGCGCTGGACTTCTTCGCGTGGAGCGATTCGTACCTGTCTCGAAAATCGCCCAGCACCCGGCGGGCCTACGATATGGCACTCCGGGCTTTCGAGCGGTTTCTTGGGAGACGGACGATAGATATAAACGACATCACGAAAGCCCTGCTGCTGGACTTCGTGGAGAAGAACGACTCGGAAACCAAGATGCAGTACAACCCCCGGACGGGGGAATGGATTGATACCGGGAAACCGAGGAAGGGCGGTGCGAGTTCCCGGCATCTGGCCAAACTCGCCCACTTGTTCAACGCCGCGAAGCAAAGGTACAATGATGATGACAAGATACTGATTCCGCGCAGTCCGTTTGATGCCATCCCCAAGCCCGTCCCGCCGTCCGAGGGGGCGCGGGCGCTGACCGCCGAGGAATTGCAGATGGTCATTGATTCCGGGCCTGACTTCGCCCGCGACATCTTCCTCCTTTCCTTTGCCACAATGGGCGCGAATCTCGCGGATATGTACGCCGCCAAACCCCAACTATCCCGCTGGGTCTATAACCGCCGCAAAACGGAACACAGGCGGCAAGACGGGGCGATTATGAAGGTGGATATTCCCGGCGAAGTGTCCGGGATTATTGGGAGGTTACAAGCTGGCCCGGCGGGCTGGTGGCTCCCGGCCCTGCATCGGTACTCCACCTGTAACGGCTGCACCGCACGGGTGAACGCCGGGTTGAAAGAATGGGCCACGGAAAACCACCTCCCTGACACGGAACATATCTCCTTCTATTCGGCCCGGAAAACGTGGGCCACGATTGCCCGGAAACTCGGTGTAGAGAAGGCCCTTGTGGATGAGTGCCTGTGCCACGTTGGGGACTATCGGATGACGGATATTTATGCGGAAAGAGATTTCGACTTGATGAACGCCGCGAACAGGAAGGTGATAGAATCCTTCCGCTGGCCGTAACAAAATCGGGTCAAGGTCTATTTATGGATAGAAGCAGGGGAATTTCTTTTCTCATTGTGTCTATGGGTTAGATTGGTTATAGTCCGGGGATGCAGCGATGCACCCCCGGTTCTATTTTAAGATGAAGACTTTTTCATTAGTGAATTGTTTTTTAGGTTTCGATGGCAGGGGTCGCAGGGATGCGACCCTTGTTCTATTTAATAATGAACCTTAATGGTTTAGCCATTTTATTTTTAAGATTGTTTTCATCGATACGGGCCGCAGTGATGCGGCCCGTATTCGTTAACTCTGTACGGGTTCCTTATCGGATAGGAGGAACAGGAGGTCTACCAGCCGGAGGATGAGTTCGGGGTGTTGCTCAATGTCGGGGCACTCCCGGATGGCCCTTTCGAGGGGTGATTCACTTTCCATTACGATAGAAGTTTTTTTCCAAGTTTGACCCGACCCCGACCGAGAATCCAGCCCGGCGGAGAATATCGGAGAGATCTGCGATGGCCCGGGCCATATTGTTATACAAGTCCAGAGTTTCGGCGGGGATAACGACATCGGGCCGCTTCTCCTGCTTGGGCAGTTCCCCGCCGGGAAAGGTGCGTTCTTCCCACCGCTGGGCCTTTGTGATAAGGGATTTTGTTAGATGTTTCTCCGAGCCATTCAGCGCCGACGATATGCCGGACACGTTCATTTCAAGAGCCTCTGCAAACTCCTTGACTGTCTTAACTACCCCCAGCCCCAGGGCCTTGCGGTAGATGGAAGTCAAAATTTCTAATCTTTCTTCGTGTGACATAATGGATTGATTTTGTGGTTGTTTTCTATGGTTTTCAAACTTTCATCGAAATTTTTTTAGATGAATCGTTGAATTATTCAAAAATAATATATATATTTGCATTGCATTTACATAATGATACGAAAAAATATGAGAAAAACGAACTCGATTAGAAGTCAGATAATCGCCTTGCAGAAGGGCGGGCAGATTATCTTCCGGGGTGTCCACGAAGGGACTTTGCGGAACACCTGCTCGACTATCGCCAACCTTTGCGACAAGACCTTCTCGGTCAGCAAGAAGGGTGACACGTTTATCGTAAACCGCTATGAATAATTCCGAGGTTGCACAGGTGGTGGCAGTTGTCCTTGAACAACTGGGATTAACTGCCGGGGAAATGTCCCAGCGGCAGGCCAAAAAGGTCTACGGGGGATACTTCGTGGAACTCGTTAAGGCCGGAAGAATCACCCCTGTACACACGGAGAAAGGCCACGCCGGGACGAAGTTCTACCGGGTCGCGGACATCCTCGCTTGCAAGGCCGAGGACACAAGAAAAGCACAACTCCTTAATACTCATACCTTATGAAAAAGATTTACAACACTCTCGCAGTTCTCGCAATCATTGCGGGGCTTGCCCTCTCCGTCAAAGCCCGCTGGTGGGTCGTTTGGCTGGTTGCCTTCCCGCTCCTGTACGCAGGTGCAATCTCCCTCATTAAGATGAACACGCATTGGATTGAAAAGTATTGAAAATGAAAAACGAGATACGAAGAATCCTTGCCGGGCAAGCGGATAACATTTCCTTTGAGGAAAAGAACGGGAATATCCTTGTGAACCTTGACTGCTACGCCATCGCCGGGTACGCCGCGAAGGAGATTGCAGACCTCGCACGGAAGAACGACCGCACTTGCGTTTTCACCATCCAAGCCATTAACAACCCGCACCTCCAGATTGTCTTATGAGAACCTGCACCAATATAGCCCACGCCGACGGGATGCGCTCGATAGTATTCACTATCAAGGCCGGGCGGCAGACCGAGGAAATCACAATGCGACTTCCCGAAAAGCCCTTCAAGGGCGGGGACTTCCGGCCCTCCACCACTACGAAGGTGTTGGACACCCTCTTGGAAGCCGTCTATCCGGGAATGACCGAGCAAGTGGAGTTATTCAAGAGATTCCGCACGGAGGTAAGAAATAACGCCCTGCTGATTAATTCCTCCCCGGCCCGATTCCGGGACACCCTCGAAGGTCTGCATAACCTTATCGAACTCGGTCAGCAGATTACCCCGGAGGGCGAGGAAGCCTACCTGTTCTACCGCTCCGCGCTGATGAAGATGAACTCCTTTGCCAGCGGTTCGGAATCCGATGAACTCCCCGAGGTCGTACAGGCCCGCCGGGAAGCCTACGAAATGAAGAAAGCCGAAACCGGGAAGAAGAATATCTCCCGGGCAGTCGAAACCCACAAAGCAAACCACGCAAAATGAACTACGCCCCGTCAAGATACCAATTCCGCAGCGACCTCGAATTTGAGACTGCGATGAATGAATGGCTGGCCGAGAACGAGCCTTCCTATATCGTTGCCCGATTCAACTACGACACCCTTGAATGGGAGCAGCACCACTTCAATTTCCTGTTTGAAGCAATGGCCGACTTCCGGCAGGGGCAGAAAGACCAGCTGGAGCACCAAGATGTGCGGAAACCCGCCATAGAGACGCATTACCCGTCCGCTTGGGGAAATATACCGATGCGGTATTCAAGGCCCGGAGAATCGAAAAATAGCGGGCAATACGGCGGGAATCCCGACCACCTCCCCGGCGGGTCACGGAGTGACTACCGAATGGCTGGATACAACAGATACTAACCCTTTAACATTCATATCTTATGGAACAAAAGAAATCCGTTTTCGCAGTATTGAACGAAATCAACTGCAATGACCACACCGAGCAGAAGAAGGCCGGGTACTCAACTCTTACTTATCTCTCTTGGGCTTGGGCCTGGCAAATCTGCAAGCAGAATTTCCCCGATGCCACCTATACCATCTACGAGAATGACAAGGGGTGGAACTATCACACCGATGGCCGGACGGCTTGGGTCAAGACCGGGGTCACGATTAACGGGCTGGAGCATATCGAATACCTCCCGGTTATGAACTCCCGGAATCAGTCCATTATCCTTGACGATGTGACAAGTTTCGATGTCAATAAAGCCATCCAGCGGTCACTCACCAAAGCCCTCGCCCGGCACGGCTTGGGCCTGTACATCTACGCCGGGGAGGACTTACCCGATGCCGCCGACGATGAAGCCCGCGCCGAAGTTAAGAAGACCCGCCAGCAGCACAAGAAAGATGCGATACAGAACTCCGAGTATTGGGCTATCGTCCGGGCCTACGCCAGCGGTAAGCCCACGAAGTCCGGCGGTGATTATCGGCAGACTTGGATAGAGAACTACAACCCGAGCCAAGAGGACATCGCCAAGTTCGACGCAGATGTGGAAGGATATAAGGCCGCACAGGCCGGGCAAGCAATCCTGTAAACGATGGAAAGGAAAACTAAAGGTATTTGGATTCCTATTGAGATTTGGGAAGCCCGCGACCTTAATTGGAACGAAAAGGTCTTACTGATGGAGGTGGATTCATTCACCTCTATCGGAGACCCCTGCTACTTCTCCGATGAATATATCGCTGACTTGCTGGGTGTTGGCGCATCCCGGGCCGGGCAGTTGGTTTCCTCGCTTGTCAAGAAAGGTTACCTCCGCCGGGCTGGATTCGATGGCCGTCACCGCTTTATCGAAACGACCCTCACCTTCCGTAGAGTGCTGGATGGTTGCGAAGCAGACTCGCAAAAAATTGCGGAGCAGACCAGCAAAAAATTGGTGGGCAGACCAGCAAAAAATTACGACCTAATAAATACGGATAATAATACAAGTATTAAAGAAGAAAACAATAATAAAGGCCGTTTTGTTATTCCGACGATTCAAGAGGTTTCGGACTATTGCCGGGAGCGCGGCAATTCGGTAGACCCGCAGCGGTTCATAGACTACTACTCCGCGAACGGCTGGATGGTCGGGAAAAACAAGATGAAGGATTGGAAAGCCGCCGTCCGTACTTGGGAAGCGAACCGAAAGACCCAGCCCAGGGTGAACACCCAGCCCCGGCAGGAGTCCGTCTATGAGCATAACGCCCGAGTATGGGCGGAAATATTTGGCCCTAAACCCGACGAGCAATGAACGAAGTTACTATCTACCAGCAGCCGCAGAACGTTTCCCTTGTGGATATGCGGGCCGATTCAAGACGATTCCCCCGGCTGGCCACCATTGACCAAGAAACGGCCCAGCACCGCTTGCAGGGTATCGTCGCAATGGCCTACACCTATACGGGCAGACAATACCAGCCCGCAGACCTCACCCTTGTCGCGCACGGCCTGTATACCGAGTTAATGCTGGACGAGGACGGAGTGGGAACGAAGAATATCTCCGTTGAAGAAATCGGCTACGCCATTCGCCGGGCCATCCTTTCCACCGAGATGTACGGAATTAACGTGGCCAGCCTGTACAAAGCAGTCCGAGCCTATTGTGTCGGCGAAGGGCACTACGCCCAGCAGCAGGCCAATGAACGTCGGGCCGCTGAACGGAAAGCCCAACTGAAAGCATCCGCCCCCGGGGCGATGCTGGAATCCTATGCAGGACAATTACTCCTTAACACTCATATCAAATGACAAAGATTAAACTGCAAATCAAGAACCGCTGGACGGGTTCGGTTCTCTTTGAGTTCGAGAAAGAGAATAATACTATCAAGACTACCCTTGTCGAAGCGGTAGAGAAAGGCGCAGACCTCCGTGGCGCAGACCTCCGTGACGCAAACCTCGGTGACGCAAACCTCGGTGGCGCAAACCTCCGTGGCGCAGACCTCGGTGACGCAAACCTCGGTGGCGCAGACCTCCGTGACGCATACCTCCGTGGCGCAGACCTCCGTGGCGCATACCTCCGTGACGCAGACCTCCGTGACGCAGACCTCCGTGAAGCATACCTCGGTGGCGCAAACCTCGGTGGCGCAAACCTCGGTGGCGCAAACCTCCGTGGCGCAGACCTCCGTGGCGCAGACCTCCGTGAAGCATACCTCGGTGGCGCATACCTCGGTGGCGCAGACCTCCGTGGCGCATACCTCCGTGACGCAAAAGAAACCCCATATCTCCCACTCGCCTGTCCATCGGATGGGTCTTTTATTGGCTGGAAAAAGGTGAAATCTTTATCGAGCGCTTACCTTGTGAAACTGGAAATACCAGAGGATGCGCGGCGTTGCTCGGCAGCCACACAAAAATGCCGCTGCGATAAGGCGAAGGTACTTGATATTGTAGAGATTGGTAACGAAGATAGGCATATCAATGAGATAATCAATACGAACTATAATGACTTGCTCTATAAGGTGGGCGCAATGGTTTATCCGGATTCTTTCGATGAAAACAGGTGGAACGAATGCTCTCACGGGATTCACTTCTTTATCAATAAACAGGATGCTATTAATTACTGATATGAATACCACCGAAGCCCTCGCCGTCCTCCGCAAGTCGGCACAATCCCTCCCGATTGGGAGAAGAAACCAAGTCATCAATCGCTGCGACCGCATCTACCTCCTGCTGAACGGCAGGAGCGCGAAACAGGCGCAGTCCCAAGTCCTCGACCACTATTCCTCCACCCGGAAGGTGGTGGCCGCACTCATCGCCGGGCGAACCCTGTCCTATAAGGATGAATCCGAGTTCGATACCAGCGAGTTCCACACGCGAATCTGCGAAGCCCGGAGGATTATCGCAAGACAATACCCGCAGTACACCTTCCGCGCCGAGTGGGCCGCAGACGGCAGGTACAAACTCTATTGGCTGGAAGTATGAACCTCGTAGAAATTATCTTCGCCGTCCTCGCGGGGCTGGTGCTCCTTATCGGCGGAACTCTTGTAACCATCATCGTATTACTCGCCCTCGGGGCAAAAGACAATAATTCAAATTCATAACAATTATGGCAAACCTTTATCTTGACATCTGCCTCTCCGATATTCCGAAGGAGAGAATCAAAACCGCCGCAAACGGCAAGAAGTACCTCAAAGCAATCATTCGCCCCCGGAAGCAGACAGACCGGGACGGCTACGACCACTACATCGCTGCCTTCATCCCGAAGGAGGAAAGGACGGACGGCCCGTGCTTTATTGGCCGGGCGCAACTCAAAGAGTACGACCAGCAGCCCGCCCAGCACCACACCGAGAAAGACGATAACGACCTCCCCTTCTGACCTATGCCCGGATACAATAACCCTTCAATGATTGAGCTGGAGAACTCCGTCCTCCGTGATCGGTACGCCGCTCTGCTCAAAGCATCCAAGAAGATGGTCGCAACCATTGACCGATACGTGGAACAGGGGTGCTTGCGCTCCGAACTACTAAACACCAAAAACGAACTCCAAAGTTTAACGAAATAATCCAAGCGGCGCGGTGTCAGATGCAGCACCCCGGCCCGTCCCCAACAATCGTTCTATGTGGTAAAATTGGGAGACTTCATTCGGCGGGCGCGAGGAGGTGGAGGTACGAAACCCTCCCGCCGCAAGGATTAAATTTTTCAAGATGCAGTTTTTTGAGGAATATATAACAGATTTTCTCGGTGACCGCTTGCGAGTGGTTTGGGGATTTAATGAGTATAGGTGGCTGGAGGGACACCCGGCCGCTATTCCGGGAAAAATTTTTGAGCAGAAAATCCTACCCAAAATAAGAGAGATACTCGGTAATAGGGACTTTTATTGGGGGGAAAAGATTTATGGCTATGACCATATAGAAATCACCTATAACTTCGAAAGAATCCTTTTCTTGGTTTTCAATCCCGGAAATATATTCCGTGAGTTCCTTGATGGCGCTTTCCGGGAATGGCTTGGACTTGAAGATATAGTGTTTTGGGGAATCCCGCCTACTCGTCCCTTCCGTTTTGTCTGCCGCGCCTATTCATCCCGATGTCGGGATTATTACTTACCCGCCACAACGGAATCCATATTAACCCGCGACTTTAAGAAGTTCCCGCCCACGGAGGAAGAACAGGCCGTTTGGAAATATATCTGTAAGACTGGAAGTATTCATCGGTCGGGATTATCCAAGAAAATAGATTTCCTCGCCCGTTATTTCGGGCTGGTCAATTCTGGAACATTAGTTAGCATTAAACCAAAAGTTATCACATTATGAAACCTGTAAACGAAAAATCTCTCTTTCATTTCCTTTGCGCCGCGATGGACGATGTAGCCAGCGGGGCGATGCAACCCGCACAGGCTCGGGAAATCTCCAGCCTTGCCCGCGAAGCGGAGAAACTCCTGCGAGGGGAACGGGAACGCGCCCGGCTCCTTATGGAAATGGATGAACACGAACGCAATTTTGGTAAACGCCCCGCGTACCGGGAACTGGCCGCACTTGGATTCGCCGATACAACCAAAGATGCGCAGACGGGAAACCCGCGCAATGACGATGCGTCTTATATCAAACAACTACCAAGATAAACTACCAAGATAAACTACCAAGATATGAACAAATCTATGAAGCCGAGCGGGCCGAAGCCCCTCACCCCGGAGGAAAAGAAAAACCAAATCCTCCGTTTCCTCTCCCAAAAAAGAGAGCAGTACGCAACCTCCATCCTGTTCGGATTGGTACACAACCCCAACCTCGGGATGACCGCGGAACAGGCCGTAGAATGGTCTATGAAGGCCGCAGACCTGATGATGGAAAAACTATTCCCGATTGCCGAACAACCCGCTGAAACGGAAAAGTAGACGGGAATAATGCCCTACTACATCAAGCGCAAACCGAAAACCCCGAAGTCGGGTATCAATGAAAGGAAACCCAGCACCGCCGCCCTTGTGCGGAAATTGGATAAGGTTTTCTCCCTGTATATCCGGCTCCGGGATTCGGCTGCGTATAACTATCAGTACTTCCGTTGTATCTCCTGCGGGCAAATCAAACCCTTTGAGCAAATGGACTGCGGGCACTTCATTTCCCGGACGCACCAAGCCACCCGGTTCGATGAGGAAAACGCACACGGGGAGTGCAGGTTTTGCAACCGCTTTTCCGCTGACCACATTATCGCCTACCAGCGCAACCTCGAAGCCAAAATCGGGAAAGACCGCGTGGATATGCTATTAGCAAGGGGACGGATGACCAAGAAGTGGAGCGCGTTTGAACTGCAACTCCTTATCAAGCATTACCAGCAGGAAGTTGACAAGATGCAGGGAAAGTCTATTTAATAGCGAAATGACGAAGATGGAGATAGGCGCGGCGCTCGCTCGGGACAGGGTGGTGGAGCAGATGGTCTGCAACATCGCCCATACCCGCCTATCCCAGAATCTCAAAGACCTCTGCCAAATGGTCTACCTTATCCTGCTGGAATACGATGAGGACAAAATCATAGACCTTTGGGAATCGGGCCAAATCCGCTTCTTCTTGGCACGGGTTATCGTCAATCAGTTGCGCTCCCCGCGCTCTCCCTACCACGCCGTCATCCGGCGATTCTCATCCCGGACAGACGACATAACGGACAAAGACTTCGCCGATGAATGATGTACTACGGGACTACAAGGAAATCCGCAAGGACTTCGAGATAGACGATTCTATCTTCAACGCCGAGCCGGACAAGGTACGCCGGATAAAGGAAATCGTGCTGAATCGGCTTGACCAAGTGGAGCGCACCCTTATTCTCCTGTACGCCGACTGCGGAAGTCTGCGGGATTTGGGGAAAAGATTGGGGATGTCCTACGGGAGTGTCAAGCGGGTACTTGACCCAATCAAGGAGAAGATACTTACTGAATACTACGAAATGACTGCAAAGGAAATCAAGGAACGATTATGAGACCATTTGAAGTTGAACATATCCGGGAGTTTGGGGACGGAACGTGCGAACTCCGGGCAATCCTTAAACCAGGATTCACCACCGGGGACTTGATTGATTATGTCCTTTCCCGAAAGCAGGATGCCGGTTGTATCGAACCCACGAACCGGGACAAACTCGGTACTCTGAACTACGCCTTCGGGAAGGCCGAAAATGATTACTTCATCCCCGAGAAGGAGATCAAGCGGCTGACCCTTATCGGGGGCTATCACAAGTGGGACTATATCTATGAGATATGACCATCTACGCACAACTTCCTATCGTGGCCGCGATTGTCGTTTATATCGTGGATGTGTCCGGCTTCACGCAGTCGTGGCGGGATGCCCTCGCCCGGAAACTCAAAGTCCGGGAACTAAAGCCGCTGAAGCCATTTGACTGCGGCCAATGTATGACGTGGTGGGTATGCCTTATCTACTCTATTTGCGTGGATTTCTCGCTGCTCGCCGTTGCTGAATCCGCCGCGCTCTCGTTGCTCTCCGTAACAATCGCCGCCGCGCTGCTATTTATTCGTGAAGGCTCGTTGTGGATTTTTGACAAACTGACACCCAAATGGTAGACTACCTCTCCGTTATCGTTGAGAACCTGACCGGGTTCGACCCGCTCAAAGACACGCGCAAGCGGGGGAACGTGGAAGCCCGGGCCTTATTGGCCAACGCCCTGCTGACGATGGGAATGACCGAAACGGAGACCGGGGACTTGCTGGGGAAGAACCACTCCACCATCCACCACTACCGGGACTTGCTCAAAGACCTCCCCGCCCTTCAAAAGACTTGGGAACGACTGAAAAAGATACTTGATATATGACTGACCGCGATTTCAACTACTTAAGCCAGTACGAAGATAACCTCCGTACCGCCGTCCGCTCCGGCTGGGCACGCAACCCCGGACGAAGCGCCCTGCAAGGCATCTACGACATCGTACACGAAACCGAGCAACTGCCCAGGTTCAACCCCGGCTGCGCGTCCTGTGTCCTCTCCATCTTGCAGAAGGCCGGGAAACTCTACTTCACCGAAAAAGAAGCCCGAGAAGAAGCAGCAGCAGTCCCGCAGGAGGCCGAGAAACCCGCTATAAGCGACACCAAACCCAAAGACAAGAAAACCACCGCCCGCAAGCCAAAGGCCGCTAAAATCGAAAAGTAGAACGCAATGCGAGAATTTGTTTGCGCCACCTGCGGAAATGTGTTCCAAAGCAAAAAAGCGGACAAGAACAGAACGCCAAAATTCTGCTCCCGCGAATGTGCTGCGGTCAGCTTCCGAAAGATGAAAGTTTGCGCCCATTGTGGCCGGGAGTTTTACGATTGGACGCGGGATAAGTATTGCAGCCACGATTGCAAAGTTGCGGCCCTGCGTGGTGTCCCCCTTTCGGAAGAACACCGCCGCAAGTTGAGCGAGGCCCGCAAAGCATCCCCGAAATGCCACGGCGCAGCACTTTACAACTGGAAGGGCGGCGATGAAACCTATCTTGAACGGATGCGCGGACACAACCAACGCCGCCGCGATAAGACTGCTGGAATCCCGGTGGATAGGAAGTATATCAAACTACTAAAAGCAGCGCAGCGAAATCAGTGCTTTTACTGCGGCGAATATATGGGTAACGCCGCGACCCTTGAACACCTTACCCCGGTATCAAAGGGCGGGACAAACGCAAATCACAACATCGTTCTCGCCTGTAAATCCTGCAACTCGCGCAAACACGATTCGACATTTGAGGAATACATTATCAAAACCGGGCAGATATACCTCGCCGACAAGTATGACTACTTGCTGGCCCGGATATACGCCCCTTATATGATGGCAAAATGAAAAAAACACGCACCACCGCAAAAGTAAAAGACATCACGCCAAATGACGGGCAACTTGAATGGCTACCCCGTAACCCGCGACAATGGACAAAAGCGGACATTGACAAGACCGCCGCATCGCTGGAACGCGACCCGGATTTCCTTGAAGATAGGCCCATCCTGCTCACGCCGGAAATGATTGCCTTTGCCGGGAATCTCCGGCTGACCGCCGCGAAGCAGATAAAGCGGAAGGAAGTCCCCGTAATTATCTACACCCCGGAAACGGATGAAGATTACGAAACCATCAAGCGCAGGACAATTCTTGATAACGGCTCCTTCGGCGCGTGGGATATTGACCAGCTCGCCAACGAATGGGATAACGGGCATCTTGCCGAATGGGGCGTGCCGGAGTGGATAACGGGCCAGCCGGAAGACCCCGGTGCGCTGGATGCCCTATTTGAGGAGGCCGGAGAGGGGAAGCCCAAGCCCATCAAGGTCGTGGTCGAAATTCCCGCCGCCTATGAGGATAAGTTGGGCGATATTTCTGCAGCCATCGAAGTAACCTTGCAGGATTGGCCCGGGTGCAAGGTAGTATGAATGTCTACATTGCTGGCGAAAATGGGAAGCATAGAATCCTGGCGCAAATAATCGGGGGCGGCTTCGTGCTGGATACTATTTTCTCGGAGCGCTTCTACTTCACACCTTTCTTTGGAATACGGGTTAGATTTGGCGCATAACGCCCACGATGATACGACGTGCAGGGGCGGTCCGTCAACCCCGGCAAATCGAGTTTTAGACGGCAAATATCAACGATTTTTCTACGATGGGACGATTTGAAAAAGGGAACAAGATTGGCAACCGCTTTTCGGCCACAAATCAGCCAGCCGGGGCGGGCAGGAAGCCCAAGTTAAAGTCCATCCCGCCCGATGCCCGGGAGAAGGTGTACGCAGCCCTGTACCACGCGCTGACCCTGCCCGACCAGAAGACGGCAGCGGAGTACCTGAACAAGACCGCCGAGGAACTCCCGGAGTTCGGTTACTTGATTCAGGTGTACGCGAAGGGGATGATGGGTAAGACGGCGGGCATCTACACCTCCGACATCCTTGACCGCTTGTTCGGGAAGCCGAAGCAGGTGTCCGAGATTGGATTCACGAAGGAAGTCCCGGTGCTGGTATCGAAGGAGGAGCAGGAAGCCTTCAACAAGTGGAAGAAGGGCGAATGACCACGACCCCGGTATATGACAGGCTGGTGGATGCTGTCGGCAGGACGGAGCGGTTTGTTTCGTCCTGCGGCGGTACGCGAAGCGGCAAGACCTTCGCTGCCTTGCAGTTCATTTTCAAGCTGGCCCTGTCCGATACCCGGCCCACGATAACGAGTGTAGTGTCCGAGACCTTCCCGCACCTCAAACGTGGCGCGATTCGTGACTTCCGGGAGGTGCTGGGTGACTTATGGGACGAGGACTGCTGGAGCAAGGGAGAGAGCATCTACACCCTGCGGAACGGAAGCCGGATTGAGTTCTTCTCGGCAGATGCCCCGGCGAAGGTGCACGGCCCGGCCCGTGACAGGCTTTTCCTCAATGAGGTGCAGAATATCCCGTGGGAAATCGCCCGGCAGTTATTTGTCCGTACCCGTGGGCTGGTACTGATGGACTACAACCCTACACACGAAGGATGGGTGCAGGAGCAAATAGAATCCCGGAAGGAGTGCGTTACGATTCACTCCACCTACAAGGACAATTCTTTTCTCTCCCCGGAGCAGGTGCGGGAAATCGAAGCCAACCAAGGGGACGCGAATTGGTGGCGGGTGTATGGTTTGGGGCTGGTAGGCAGTTTGGAGGGCCTTATCTACCCCGACTTCCAACTCATTGACAAACTCCCGGAGAACGAGGACTTAACGGAGGTATGGGGAATGGACTTCGGTTTTCAAGACCCTACGGCGATTGTCAAGGTGCTGGCCGACCCTGGACGGAAAGTTGCCTATGTCCAGCAGAAGTGCTACGAGCGGGCGATGAAGAACGAGCATATCACGGCCAAGTTGGTATCTGACCCGCCGGGGAGGTATGTGAACATTTGGGCCGATTGCGAAGACCCCAAGAGCATCAAGGAAATCGGGGATGCCACAGGGTTGAAGATAAGGCCCTGCGACAAATCCGCCCCCGTTAGAAGTGACAAGCGGAAGTTCCAAATCCAATGGATGCAGGGCTGGAAATTATTTGTCACGAAGGATTCCCTTGACCTCATCAAAGACCTCCGAAATTACTGCTTCGAGAAGGATAAGGACGGGAACCTTACCGACTACCCGATACACGAATGGTCACATTGTTTTACCGGGGACACAAAGGTGCTGACCGATAGGGGCGAGAAATCTATCCGGCGAATCAAGGCGGGCGATTTTGTGATAACATCGCAAGGCCCGAAAATGGTCTTGAAAAGATGGAATAATGGATGCAAAAAGATATTGCATTTATCAATAAAATTTGTTAATTTTGAGATAGTTATAAGGGTAACACCCGAACACAAACTCAAAACTGACAAAGGATGGAAACAAGCAAAAGAAATCAAGGCCGGAGATGTGCTATTGCTGAACAGGTCTTTAATGGAAAAACTTACTACCTCTACAAAGGGGAGCGATATTTTAACCGCGCAAAACGAAAGATGCACCGGGATGTGTGGGAATTTTATAACGGCCCTATCCCAGCGGGTTATGATGTTCATCACAAGGATGGCAACACGCATAACAACGATATTTCAAACTTGGAATGCTTGCCGAGAAAAGAACATCACGCCCAGCACCGGGAAGAAAGTTCGCGCCGCGCGAGGTCTGCGGAGGCGCTGGCACATCTTCGTATTGCGAGCGAAAGCGCAAAGGAATGGCATCATAGCGAGGCAGGCCGGGATTGGCACAAGGAACACGCAAAAAGAATGTGGGAAGATTACCCGGTGCGGGAAATGGTGTGCGAGTGTTGCGGGAAACGATTTGAATACCGCTCCGCAACGATTCCAAGATTCTGTTCCAATGCCTGTAAATCAAAATGGCGCAGGGATGCAAAACTTGACGATGAGACCCGAACCTGCGTTATTTGCGGAAAAACATTCAGAGCAAACCATTACTCCGATACTTGCACCTGCTCGCGTAGTTGCGGTGCAAAATATCGGTGGCAAAAACAAAAAGCGGGTGGTTTATGACCTATCCGTGGCTGATTGTCACGAATATTTCGCCGCCGGGGTGCTGGCCCATAATTGCCCGGATGCTTTGAGGTACGCCCTCTACACGCAGTTCGCCGGGAAAAACACCGGGAACTATACCATCGGTTTTGCATCAAGACAAAGAACGTATGATACCTTGCATAGATAACTACAAAGACCTGTCCCTCGGAAAGTACGAGGACATCATCAAGGCCAATTCGATTGAGAGCGACATCGACCGCCAAGTGGCCGTCCTGTCCATCCTCACGGGCCTGTCGGAAAGAGAACTGCTGAACCTCCCAATCGCGGAGTACTCCCAACTCGCAGCCAAGACCGACTACCTGCAAACGCCCGTGACCAAGACAGGGAGGATTGCATCGAAGTACCACGCCGGGAAGTTCACCCTTATCCCGACCGGGGACTTGCGGAAGATTACCACGGCGCAGTACATTGACTTCCAGACTCTCGCCCCGGAAGGGGATGCGAAACTTGTGGAGATTCTTTCCTGCTTCCTTGTCCCGGAGGGGATGAAGTACAATGACGGCTATGATGTAGTCGAAGTACAGAACGCCATCCGGGAGGACTTGTCCGTACAAGATGCGCTGAACCTGTCGGCTTTTTTTTTGAACAAGTACGCCGCCTTAATTCGGGCTACCCGACGCTCTTTGGAGAGGACAATCAAGCGGGAGACCAACCCGAAACGGAGGAAGAGGATGTCAGCCCTTTTGCGAAAAGATGGGGATGGATAAGCTGCGTGGATGCGGTCAGCGAGACCCTGCGCTGCGAGTGGGACAAGGTGTGGAATCTGCCCGCGCTGGAGTTTCTGAACCTCCTTGCGTATCGGAGGGACAAGCAGGCCGAGGAAAAGGCCAAGATTGAGAAGTGGAAGAAGAATCATTGATATGGAACTGATGAACCTTGACAACCTCCGTAAAGTCTTGGAGGAATACGCCGAAGCCGTCCGGCAGGAGTACATCGCAAACCTTGAAAGGGATGGCCGCCCCGCGTCCGGGGAACTGATTAACACGATGACCGCCCGCGTGGAGTACGGGGATAACGCCTTCGAAGTGGTGCTGAACTTGAAGGAGTACTGGAAATATATCGAATACGGCACGAAGGGCTGGTACACCGGGAATCCGGGGCGCAAGTTCCCGCCCGTCAGTAAACTGCTGGAGTGGATTCAAATCAAGCCGGGATTCCCCCGCCCGGCAACCCTCCCGGAGCAGCGGTCACTCGCCTACGCGGTGGCCCATAAGATTCAGCAGTTCGGCACAAAGGGCCGGGCAGACCTCACAGAAGCGAAGATGAACGTGACGGAGAGGTACAGGCAGAGAATCGCGGAAGCCCTCGGGCACGATATGCGGGACTATATCCGCAAAATAGCGGCCAAATAGCGACCTTAAAGCAAAAGACGATAAATTATACCCAAAAGCCCTTCAAGGCCGGGAAATCGAGTTTTAGAGCGCATTCGGAAACGATTTGCGCTCGTTTTCTATTTCACGGAAAAGACACACGATATGCAACCGATTTGGAAGGACTACTACATTGACCTTGGAGCGAACGCGGCCCGGGACTATGAGGTGCAAGTGGACGGGGCGGTCATCTTCTCCGGGCGGGCCTACCTTCGTCCCGATGAGGACACCATCAAGGTCAAGATAAACGACATCGCGGCTGACTACCTCGCGCACTTCCTGCCGCCGGAGCAGGGGTTCACGCCCTTCGCAATGGCGCAGCAGTTCGACATTTACGCCGGGGGGTCTTCGGTGGAATCTATTATCTTCTACAACGACTGGTCTTACGATTGCAGTTTTGACCCGGACACGATGCCCCTGTCCGTTCCGCTGGGGGCGCTTGATTCCCGCCAGCCGCTCATCATTTCCGCAATCACGGGGACGCAGATAACGGCTACCCTCTACTTCGGGGACGGAACAAGCGCACAGGTGGTAAGACCTATCCAAAGGACGGCAGACTTCAATAACGATTTCAACGAGGATTTTTCCACGGAAGCATCCAGCGCAATCGGCGGGGCTGCTATCATAGACCTCGCCCCCTTTGACAATCTGGTGTCCGTTCAAGTGGGGACTATCACTTATCAAGTCAAGAAAACGTGCGCCAGGTATGCGGTCTATTATATCAACGCCTACGGGGGCTGGGATTCGCTGGTGCTGGCCCACGGCAAGAGAACCGATAACCTCACCCGCCACACCACGAAGTACGACTACGACAACAGCAACCCCTCCAACCGGGGAGCGCGGGACTACGCCGTCGAGGTGTCCCCTTCGTGGGAACTGATAACGGATTGGCTGACCCGCGGGGACAAGATGCACCACTTGCTCAACTCTCCTTTCGTCTACCTCTACGACTTGGAGGAAGGGGTCTTTATCCCGGTCAACCTTGAAAACACGGACACCGAGTACAGGGAGAGGTTCACCAACTACACTTTCAATGCCCGGCTGGCCCGGGAGCAGTACAGGCGATGAGATTGACACTTTACATCGGAGGTCAGAAGGCGGATATGACGGAGGATGGGTTCGTCCTCTTGAACTACGCCATTACTGACCTCACCAATCCGGCGGTCTTAAAGAACTCTTGGACGCAGGACATAGACCTCCCCGCGACCCCGGCGAATGACAGGATATTCGGGCACTCCTTCCGGGCCGACCGGCTGGCCGGGGGCGGCGGCACGGGGGCGCAGTTCAACGCATCACAAAGAACCTCCTTCGCCCTCTATGCCGATTCCGGGGAGATAATCTACGCCGGGTATTTGAAACTCAACTCCGTCACGAAAGACACCTACTCCGTGTCCCTGTTCGGGGGGCTTGGGGATTTCATCTACAATCTGTCTTTCACCCCGTCCGGGGAGAAGATGACCCTTGCGGACTTGGACTACGGCGTGGACTTGGACTTCGTTATCAACAAGGAAGCCGTCGCGGATGCGTGGGCGCGATTGGATGGAGATACCAGCAAGCCGGAGAAGTGGGACATCATCAACTTCGCCCCATGCTATAACGGATTGCCGGAGAACTTCACGACTGATAAGGCCGTGGCAGAACCAAGTGTTTTTGGGCTGCAGAGTTCAATAACCAAAGACGGCAAGACCTATACCACCAACAACGGGGTATGCTTGATTAATTATCCCGATGATGTGGACGAATGGGCGGCGAAAGACCTCCGCTCCTACCTCCAGCGGCCCGTCCTCTCGGTTCGGAAACTGCTGGATGCCATCGCGGACGGGAATAATAACGGCGGGTGGAATGTTGACCTCTCCGACCTCGCCGATGTGCCGTATCTTGACACTTGGATAACCCGGCCTTTGCTGCCGAGTTTGGGAACTTATAAGCAAATGACGGAATCCATCACGGGGACTTTCGTGCAGTATTCCTCCGGGAACGTTATCGGGCGTTTTGCGCTGGCGAATGTCCCCAGCGGAGCGGAAGTGACTGCCCGGGTCAGGTGCAATCTGCGTTATTCTGTGCCGGGGGCATCGCCGAGAACGCCCCTGCGGTCTTGGGATGAGAAGCGGGCGCAGTCGTATGTCCCAGCCGGGATTGAGCAGCAAGTCCTGTTCGTGCAAGCGGTAGGATATGCAAGCGATAACACACAGGTAACCGCTGGCCCGGTCAAGGCGTACTACAAGAGCGCGAATGTGGCCGATGCCGAAACCCTTGCAAGCGCCTTTGGGTTCATCCCGAAAGGGAATGCGGGCTTCGCTTCTGCAGATGTTGACCATTCCTACTCGCTGGATAATGGCTACTATGTCCGGCAGCGGGATTTGGAGTGCGAGATAACCGGGGTGAACATTGCGCGGATTGACATTGAGGTCACGGCATACCGCGCCTATATTCTCTTGGGTGGCGGTGTCTATTCGTTCGCGGGCGGAACCGGCTCCGGGACTATCCTGTGGTATGATTCCGCGAATGCCTACAACCCCGATGCTTGGGCGGCAACGGAGGGCAGTTGTACCGCCACCAGCACTTCGACCGAAAACCTGCGGAGCGGCGCGTATATCACCAAACGGATGCTCCTTTCGACCTCCGGCACTCCGGCAGAATACCTGCTTGCCCTGTGTAAGTCCTTCGGGTTGTATATCCTTGCGGATAGTGCTACCAAGCAAGTCACCATCCTCAAACGCAAATCCTTCTTCGTGAATGAAACCGAGGACTTGACGGACAGGATAGATGCCGATTCTGTTGTTATCAATCCCGTGGCCTTCGATTCCAAATGGTACGAGTTCAAGACGGAGAGTGTCGGGGGGAGATTCGAGGAAGAATACCTCAATACCGAGGGGGTGCAGTACGGCATCCAGCGAGTGGACACGGGCTATGATTTCGACGCGGAAGTCAAAGACCTTCTTGCGGGATTGGTGCTGAAATCCTGCGCAGCGGTGCAAGACCGGGGCAAGTATTGGTACTCCATCTTGGATAATAACGACTTCTATCCGTCCCCGTTCATTGACGGCGGGACTTATACCCTATGGAACGGAAGCGAGAATCTGGACACCGATATTGTCCTTCCCGCCGGGGCGAGCCTTGACCCGCTGAACACCACTTATCCGGGGTATGACCTTATGAGCCGGGCCGAGTTCCGGGACGGCGAGAACAAGGGGATAGACGGGGCAGATGTGCTTCTGTTCTTCAACTACTCTTTGAACTACCCGCACTTCGGATTGTCCGATGACCTCCCGGTGATGGATGCCGTGAACGGCGGGCCGTGCTGGATTGCGGCCTTCAACGAGTACGGGTTGGATATTCCCCAATTCACAAGGTACACCCACCGGGGGCAAGACCCGGAGTTGCTACTGGACTTCGGATTCCCGCGGGAGGTGGATATTACGGGCATCCGATACGCGGCGGGTTATACCATCTATGAACAGGCGTGGCAGCAGTATATCCGGGACAGGCTGAACGTTCACGGGAAGGTGATGACCTGCAAGGCGTGGATTGACCGCCCCGGCCCGGAAGCATTGCGGAAGTTCTACTGGTATCGGGGAAGCCTTTGGATGCTCAATAAAATCTCCAACTACTCGCTGACCACCTTCGACCCTGCGGAGTGCGAGTTCGTACAGGTTCGTGACATTGCTAACTACAAGAATCAATACTAATGGAAGATGTACAGATTTTGAGGTTCGCCGTCGAGGGCGCGGATTCCATTTCCGACCTCAAAGACAATATCCGGGAACTAAAGAAGCAGATTGAGGGTTATACCGAAGTCATTGACGGGAATAAGGTCAAGATTGAGGGCCTAAAAATCGGCACGGATGAGTATAAGCAAGCCCTCAAAGAGCTGGAGGAAAACCAGGCCGCCCTGCGTAATGCGATGCACGGGACGGCCACTTCGATGGAGCAGGTAGCCGCTGCCGCGAAGGGACAAGACCAATCGTATAACGGCCTTGTCCGCACGATGGCTATCTATAAGGAGGAACTTCGGGCGATTGACACCAGCACCGTCGAAGGGACGGAGGCTTTTAAGAACAAGGCTCGGCAGATTGATGCGGTCAACTCCAAGCTGAAAGCCCTTGACGAAATGCAGGGCAACTACCAGCGCAACGTGGGTAACTACAAGAGCGCGATTGAGGGTTTGTCCGGGGCATTTAAGGCAACGGCAGGAAGTGCGGCTGGTATCATTTCCCCGCTTACTGCGGTGACCGGGGGCCTAAAGGCCCTGTCCGCAACGCCCGCCATCGCAATCCTCGGTCTGCTGGCTAATGTGCTGAATAAGGTAATGGAGGGGCTGAAATCCTCCGAACAGAACACGATGGCGATGCAGAAGGCCCTCGCCGTGTTTCAGCCCATCCTTAATGCAACCACTAACGCCCTGCAAACGATGGCGGGGTGGCTGGTCAAGATTGTGGAGGGCGCGGGCAAGGCGGCCCGGTGGCTGGGCCTTGTGAAAGGGGATGCCGCCGATGCGATGCAAGCCCTTACCGCCGCCGAGCAGCAGCTTATTCTTGACCAGCGCGAAATGCAGGTCTATGAATCGCGGGTACAGGCCGATATTGCTAAACTGCAAGCGGATGCGGCAGACAGAACCAACAAAACGGCGGCAGAGCGAAAGAAGGCTGCCGAGGAAGCGCAACGCCTGTCGGAAGAATTGTTCAACAAGCAATACGAACTCGCCCAGCGGGATTTGGATTTGCAGGAGCAACGGGCGGCCCTCACGCAGAACGATGCGGCCACGAATGAAAAGTTAGTGGCGGCAAAGGTCAAACTCAACAACCTTGACAGGGAGCGGGCGCAACGGCAGCGGGCCATCACGCAGCAGGAGAGCAGCGCGGTCAGCGAATTATCAAAACAAGTCAACACGGCGTCAGAGACCTCCGAGAAGGCAGCAAAGAAAACCCTTAAAACTTGGGCGGATTTCGAGAAGGAGCGCAAGAGCAGGGAATCCAACTACAAACTCTGGACGGACGAAATCACCAAAGACATCGAAACCGAGTTCCAGAGCATCACGGAAGATGTGACCGCCCTGCTTGGTGAGTATGAGGAAGCGCAATGGGCCGCGATTGAAATTGAGCGGAAAGCGGAAGCGGAGCGGCAGCGCATCCAAAAGGAACGACTCGCCTCGTTTATGGGCTACACCTCCACCCTATCGGATTTGTCCGGGGCGATTGCCGACATCTACGAAGCCGATGCCGATGCGGACGAAGCCGCCGCGAAGAAGGCAAAGGGGTTCAAGATTGCGAGCGCCATCCTTTCTACCATCAATGGAGCGGTATCCGCCTTCACCTCCACCTGGTCTGCGGCCGAACTGCCCCTCTCGGTTAAGGCAGTCCTCGCCCCGATGAACGCAGCCGCCGTCCTCGCAGCCGGGTACGCACAGGTGAAGCAAATGAACTCAGTCAAGGTAGGGAATGATTCCTCCAGCGCAGCCGTGCCCGCCCCGGCCTTCTCCCCCTATGTGGCCCAAGTAAGAAACGTGACCGGGCAAAGGGAGGAAGAACGATTGTACCAAAATCAGCGCGTATTCCTCGTTTATAGCGACCTTGAAATAGCCAATACCGCCCACCGCGTTAAGGTGCGGGAAACGGAGTTTTAGACGGCAAAAACGGGGCGTTTTAACAAAAAGGGGTCTTTGTCTATTTCACGGAAAGTGAATTGATGGCAAAGACCTCTACTATTGACGGAATCCCCGTATACGAAGCCCTGCTCTCCGACGAGGAGTGCGGGATGATTCGGATTTCCCTTGTGGATGCCCCGGCGGTTCTCTCCGGCTGGCAGACCTTCAAGAAGGTACAAATGTACGCCGTGCAGGACGAGGAACAGAGACTTGTCCGGGGCGTGGTGATGCGGGCCGATTTCCCTATCTATCGAGTGGATAACAAGGGCGGCGAGTATTATATCATCTACCGGGCTGACACCATCCGGGAAATGGCAGAGAAGTACCTTGCCGAATCCCGGCAGAACAACGTGGACACGATGCACGACGGCAACGAGGTGGACGGCGTGGAGATGGTGCAGTTCTTTATCAAGGACACAAGCAAGGGTATCAATCCCGAGGGCTTCGACGACATCGCGGACGGCTCCCTGTTCGCGGAGTTCCACGTTACCAATGACGATGTGTGGGCCGCAATCAAGGACGGCACTTATCAAGGCTTCTCCCTTGAAGGTGTTTTCGGATTCGCCACCGAACCCAACCAGCAGGACATAGACGAAATCGTGGACGGGCTGGCCGGGGAATTTTCAGCAGCAAACAAAGACACCAAGAATACGATTATGGCAAAGATTGAACGCATTTTAGAACTTCTCCGCACCCGGCTGGAAGCGGAGCAGAAGGCCGAGCAGAAGTTTGGCCGTGTAACCACCGACAAGGGCATCATCGAATGGCCCGGCGAGGAGGACTTGAAGGAAGGTGATTCCGTGGAGGTCGTCACCGAGGATGACACCCGCGAAGCTGCCGCCGACGGGGACTACAAGACCGAGGACGGCAAGACCATCGTGGTCGTGGACGGCAAGGTCGCGGAGATTCGTGACCCGGAAGCCGAGGTTGCACCCGAGGGCGAGGAAGCCGCCGATGTTGAAGCAGAGCCGGAAGCCGAACCCGATTACAAGGCCCTGTACGAAGAAGCCCTTGCGAAGATTGCGGAACTGGAAGCGGCCCTCGAAGAAGTCCGCAACGCCGGGGTCGAAGCCACCCAGCAGGCACAGGCCGAAGCCGAGACCCTTTCCGCCGAGGTCGAATCCCTCCGGGCACAGGTGACCGAACTGAAAGCCCAGCCCGCCGCCAAGCCCGCCCACGAAGAAGTGAAGGAGCAGTCCTTCCGCAAGACCGGGGCAAAGGGCCTTGACCGCGTGGCCGAACTGATGAGCAAGTAGGTTTTTTAACACTCGCTTAATCAAGTCTATTTCACGGCAGAAATCACTCAAAAACTGAAAAGATATGGCAGTTACCAATTTCCTCGTCACCTCCCTCCCCGCCTATGTGCAGGAGAGCCGTGACCTCATCATCAAGAACTTTGCGCTGGTAGGTTCCGACACCCGCCGCCGCATCGGTCTGCGCACGGGCATCAAGTCCGGCGAGCATCTTCCCTTCCTTGACTTCAACCTCGTCCTTCAGTCCGGCTCCGGCTGCGGTTTCAACCCGCTTGACGAGGCTACCCTCACGCAGAAGACTGTCAATGTCGTGGCCCTCAAACACGACGGCCAGCTCTGCCCCGAGACCCTGCTGGGCAAGTACGCCGAGTACCTTGTCCGCATCAACGCCACCGAGAACGACCTCCCGTATGAGGCCTATCTGATGGACGTGATGGGCCGCGAGGTCAACAAGGTCATCGAAAAACTCATCTGGCAGGGCAACACCACCAGCGGACAGGGCAATATGGCAATGCTCAACGGCTTCCTTGCGCAGTTCGCGGGCGACACCGATGTCCTCACCGCCACCGCTGGCAATGACATCTATGAGTCCGTGCAGAATGTCTATATGGCGATGCCGGATGAGACCCTTGACCGCGGCGGTATGATTTTCATCTCCCCGGCCAACTACCGCGCCTTCCTCCAGGCAATGGTGGCGAAGAACTACTACCACTATGCTGGCCCGAACGATGCCGCCCCGGAGACCTTCGTGTTCCCCGGCAGCGATGTCGTGGTGGTCAAGACCCCGGGCCTCGCTGGCAGCAACGCTATCGTGGGCACGTTCGCCGACAACCTCACCTACCTCACCGATGTGGATGGTGACGAGGTGGATGTCGACCTGTGGTGGTCGCAGGATGACCGCCTGTTCAAGTGGCAGGTCAAATGGACTTCCGGCGTGGCCTACTACTTCCCGGCACAGATCGTCCTCGGTACGGCTTAAGCACACCGAAACCGAAACCAAGAGGGGCGGGCCGCAACGCCCGTCCCTTTTTCTTCGATAACACAAAAAAGTTAATAGATATGTCTTGTAGTCAAGTCCTTTCCGCAATCCCGAAAGATTGCGAATCCAACCTCGGAGGCATTAAGCGGGTTCTTCTCGCCAACTTCGACGATGTGACCGCCGTGGCCGTGACCGACAATATCATCACGGCTATCACGATGACCGCCAGCAAGAAGTTCCTGGAGTATAACTTCCGCCCGAACACGGGTTCGATTTCCTCCAAATACCAAGTGCCCGACACGGGCGCAAGCAACTATGTGCAGACCGACCTCGTTATGGCCTTCAACCGAATGGAGACCGCCAAGCGGGCCGCGATTGTCGCGCTGGCACAGGCCGACCTCGTAGCCATCGTGGAGGATATGAACGGCAAGTACTGGTATCTCGGCAAGGATGCCCCGCTTCGCCTGTCCGATGGTGCTGCCCTGTCCGGCACGGCCCGCGCCGACCGCAACGGGTACGATGTCACCCTCATTGACGAGAGCGCGGAACTCCCGTTCGAGGTGCAGGAATCCATCATCTCCGACCTCCTGTAAAAGCTGCGTTTCTATGCGATTGACCCCGGCTTCGGCTGGGGTCTTTCCGTTATATGAAAAAAAATCTTCACATTTTTTTGAAAAAGTTTTGGATATTCAATTATTGTTTGTATATTTGCATACGAAAACAAAAACAAACAACGCCTTATGAAACACGAAATCAATTTTGACAAACTGACCTACTTGGGGGTTAAGATGGTTCTTGATTGCACACCCGTCGGAATAGCGGTCGCGGTTCTCTCTGCCACCAATCACCTCTCTCCGGCACAGGCTGTTGAACTGAAATCCCGAATCATTACCGCAATCCGATAACCCTTTAATCTCATACCTTATGAAACTCTCAATGGAAACAATGACCCGCGAAATCCTTTGTGAAGCCGTCAAGCAGAAACTTCTCCGCGGCGAACCGATTGGCTGGGACATCAACTATGTGGCCGGAGAAATCCGTCACCTGTACTACCGCTTCTACATCGCAGACCAATATGCCCTGCTTCGCGCCGGGGCGGTGGATGCCGGGACAATCGCCCGGAAGATATACGCCAACCTCTATGAACGGGGGCACTACCAGGCCCGCGCCCGGCTTGTTGCCGAAGCGCTTAACAAGATTCTCGCATAACCCTCACCCGTTTCCAATCTGCAACCCGGCCCGCAAGGCCGGGTTTTTCCGTGATACTTTTCGATTCTGCGGCCCTCAAACCTTTTCCCGATAAATTATACCCCGGAAGCCTTCAAGGCCCTCAAATCGGCCTAAATAACAAATTCGGCGGCAAGTCTATTTCACGGAAAAGATATGATATACCTTGATTCCGATACCCTGTACATTCCGAAGCCGTGGGATGCCCCGGCGGCGGACCGCTTCGTGCTGGTGAACAATGTCGGGTTGCAGGTCTATTCGGAGGCCGTCGAACTGACGCAAGGCCCGCTCTATTTTTCCGGGCAGATGGCCTTCGACCTCCCGGACGGGGAGTACACTTACAGGCTGATGGCCGGAGAAGAAATCATATCCGAGGGGTTGGCAATCAAGGGTGATTACACCCCGGACAGGACGGAATTTGAGAAAACGATAGAATATGAGCAATACGGAAGTTAAGCGGCTGACCTTCGCGGCGATTGACCCGTACTTGGAGCAGAACATCGTGACCCCGGTGGAGCGCAAGCACGGAAACCGGGTGGATTGGGGAGAACTGAACAAGTACCCGGACTATCTGTGGGACTTGTACCTCAATGTCACGACCCTGCAAACCATCGTGGAGGGTTCGGCGAAGTTCGTGGCCGGAGACGATGTGCTGACCACCCGGAGAATCAACGGGGATGCCCCGCGCAAGATGGTGCAGGCCCTCGGGCTTGATTCCTTCCTGTACGGAGGTAGGTGTTACCAAATTATCCGCAGCCGGGACGGAGGGATAGCGGAAACCCACCCCCTGCCCGTTCGGTATATCCGCAGCGATGAGGACAACGAGAGTTTCTACTACTCCGAGAAATGGGGGAAGGGTGCACGGGATTGCGTGGTATATCCCAAGTTCTACCCCTTCAAGCCGGAGGAATGGGCCGCGCTGGAGGATGAGGAAAAGAACCGCCACGCGAGTTCCATCCTGTTCGTGAAGAACGTGGGCGCGGGGACTTACCCTATCTCCCCGGTTCAGTCTGCCGTCAAGGACTGCGAAATCGAAAGGGGCATTGCGGACTACCACCTCAATGCGCTGGAAAACTGCTTCACGGGTTCGGTGCTGGTGAACTTTAATCAAGGCCGTCCGACGGAAGAAATGCAAAAGGAAATCGAGCGGGATATGACGGAGAAGTTCTCCGGCCACCAGAACGCGATGCGAATGATGTTCAGCTGGAATGAATCGAAGGACACGATGACCACGATAACGCCGCTAAAGGTGGAGAATTTCGGGGAGCGGTATGATGCCCTTTCCAAGTTCAGCCGCCAGCAGATTTTCACGGCCTATCGTGCGATTCCGGCCCTGTTTGGACTGATGGACGAAAGCACCGGGTTCTCGGAGCAGGAATTTTCCGAAGCCTTCAAACTCTACAACAGAACCGCTATCCGTCCCGTTCAGCGGGACATCGCCGACGAGTTCAAGTATATCTACGGCGAGGAAGTGTTAACCATCCGGCCCTTCACCCTTGAAGGCGCGGAGCAAAGCGTACAGTAATGGCAGAGGTTCTTCTTACCAGCGAGAAATTCGTCAAGAGTGTGACGAATATCTCCGACAACGTGGCCGGGAAGTTCATCCAGCCGTCCATACGGGAAGCGCAGGAAATCAACCTCCGGGGCATCCTCGGAAGTTGCCTTCTTGATGCCATCAAGTCTTTGGTAAAGGAGGGTACAATCGGGGACGATGGGAACGAAATGTACAAGGACTTGGTAGATGAGTGCCAATATTTCCTCGCTTACCAAACCATCGTGGAACTGATACCGAAAGTCAGTTACAAGGTCGGGAATTTTGGGCTTTCAAAGTCACAGGACGAGAACCTGTATGTGGCGAGTGTGGAGGAATTGGCCCGGCAGCAGTATTACTACCAATCGAAGGCCGACGCGCATTGTCTGCTCTTGCAGCAATGGGTCTACGACCGCCGGGCAAGTTTCCCGGAGTTGGATGAGTGCGACTGCAACCGCATTAAGGCGAACCTCTATTCTGCCGCCACTTGTGGGGTCTTTTTAGGAGGCCCACGCGGAAAGCAAATCAAGAAGGGAGGGTGCTGCCGATGACCCTGCTGGAAACCATAAACGCGATTGAGGTGGCGGCCAGCCGCCAGCCCTCCGTCAATATGATTGTCCGCAATGACATCTTCCGGCTTAACACCTACGCGGATGCCAAGTACGGCGTATTCGCGTGGACACAGGGCCAGCACGAAATCGGGATGGACTTGCAGACCTTCGTGTTCACTTTCTTCTATGTGGACAGGCTAACGGCAGACAAGCGCAACGAAGTGGAAATCCAATCCGTTGGAATCCAAACCCTCACGAACATACTGCGGCTGCTGGATGAGTGGGGCATCCCCTACGCGGATTGGACGGCGCAGACCTTCAACCAGCGATTCCTTGATGAGTGCGCGGGCGTGTTCGCTTCCGTCCGTCTGCAAGCCCCGATTGCGTGGGTATGCGCCAGCGATGCGGGCGAGGGCTTCCCCCTCGGCGAGTGTGAATGTGAATGTATTTAGATACGGCTATGATAGACAATAAATGTTGCAAGGAGAAGCGGGTATTTGTCGGCTCGGATGTCAAGTTCCGGGTCACGATTACCGCAGACGGCTTCGACCAAGATACCGATAATTGGGATGTGACCATCAAGCGGGGAAGCACCTCGCATACCTACGCGAAGGCCGATTGTATCCAAGCGATTGACGGCTGGTATGTAGCCTTCAATACCGCCGACTTCGGGGCTGGAAGGTACACCGCCACCATCGCGGCGTACATCCCGGACACGGACTTCCCGGACGGGACACGCAAGGAGGTAAAACGAATAGAGTTCCTGCTGGTTGAGCCGTGACCTGTATTGATGCTCATATCGAACTCGCCCCCCGCGTTTGCGCGGAGGTTTGCGTACATCCGGGCGCGGGTCTGCGGGCCTCGCTCCAGCCGTGCGCCTCGGCGGTATCGCTGGGGGTGGTCGCGGCCCTGCGGTGCGCATCCCTGCGGATGGTTGGCGGCGATATGCGTGTCCGGCTTATCCCGGTCTGCAAGGGCAGTATCGCCGGGCCGTACTTGGAGATTGCGCCGAGCATCCTGTGGCTTGCGGATTGGGCCGTGAATGATGTTTATAGCAACACCGATTGGATAGTTCAATAATTCAAAAACTTTTAGAATATGGCATACGCATCTTGGGTAACCCCCGACAAAGTGTCCGGCAATGGCAACGATTCCGTTGCGTGGACTGGCTCGGCTCATACCGGGCGAAGCAGCCGCACCACCACCGCGACCTTTGCGGCCTCCGGGGTGGAGAGCAAGACCCTCACTATTATTCAAGCAGGAAAGACGGAATTTGTGAGCATTGATGCAACCGCCGCCGTTGACAAGACGGGCGGCACTCTTACCATCCACGGCACTTCCAATTCCTCCAAACTGACTTTCTCGCTGACGGGCGCGAACAATATCGGCCTCGTTCTGCCGTCCTCGTACACGGCGGCAAGTATCTCCACGAACAACGGCGCGGCCATCACGGGTGACCCCGGCGCGGCCCAGCAATACGCCTTTGAGATTACCTTTACGGGCATCGCGGAGAATACCTCCATTGCTTCGCTAACTTCGCAGTTGACGGTCAAGACCAACAACAATCAGTCTGCCGTTTGCGATATTACACAGGCCGCTGGCGATGCGTACCTCACTATCAGCCCGACCACTATCAACCTCACGGCGGCTGGCACGGCGGTATCCGTTGCGGTTTCCTCCAACACCTCCTGGACTATCTCCTAATGACCACGCAGGTAGATTGGAATGATGGGAGCGGTGACAAAATCACCCTTACCTACGCGGCGGCGTTGGGGGCGCAGACCATCTCGGTCTCGTCCCCAGCCAATGCCGGGTATGTGGCACGCACCCGCATCATCACTTTCATGACCACGGCCGGAAGCCCTACGGCCACCGCTACACTGCAAGTCACACAACTGGGCAAGGATATTACGATAATCATCCGCAACGATGTCTACTCCGTGGACAACAATGTGGCGGTCGGATATGAGTAACTATGGCGATAACATACAAAGACATCAACCAGCTCACCCAAAAGGGTAGTGTGGCAGGGACGGAAAAACTCCCGGTCAGCGACACCCAGTACATCACCCCGGCGCAGATCGCCGGAACCCTGGGCAATGTCGCAATCATCGGGGCGCAGGCCGGGACGGCTACCTATGTGGACGGCGGGACGATTATCGACGTGTCCACGAAGGAGGACAACGCCAACAAGGTGACCGCCCTCTCGGCGCAGTCCACCGACACGCAGTACCCGTCCGCGAAATGTGTCTACGATTTGGTTGGGAATGTTGAATCATTATTGGCAGCGATATGAGCATAGAAACGGAAATCAGCAGACTGCAAGGCGCAAAGGCCGACATCAAGACCGCCATCGAAGCGAAGGGCGTGTCCGTGCCGTCCTCGGCGAAGCTGGATGCCTATGACGGCTACATCGGGCAAATCGTGACCGGGGGTGGCGGAGCAACCCTCACGCCCACGGCTGGAGATTATCCCGTGGTCGGCAATGGCGATCTTGGAGGCGGTGGGAGTGCGCTGACATCTACGGGTATCTCCGTGACCATCCCGGTCACGGGAACATACCGCTTTAAGTGGTGCGCCTTCCGGCGCAACAATAGCACCTCCTACTCTTGGAGCAGCCGCTTGTACCGCACCCGGAGCGGCAGCACCACGGCCATCGGGACGGAGAACTCCACTTGGACTTCGACCTATATCCAAACCAACTCGCAGGACATCGCTTGCAATGCTGGGGATGTGATTACTGTCTATGTCCGCGGGCGGTCAGCAACCTACTCTTGGGGCGGGATGCTCACCGCTTGCGTGGCGCAAAAAATGTGGACAAATTAAACGGATAAGATATGGCAAGCGCACCAATCAATAAAGTGCAGGACAAGAATGGTGACCAATTCTTTCCTATCACGCACCAGCAAGCGGTCATCAATGATGACGGGGATGACCTTGTGACCGAACTCGGGAAAAAACTTTCACTTTCCGGCGGTACGATGACCGGGGCAATTACTCCGGCAAGCGGTCAAGGCTCTACGCCTTGGAATTGTTCAACCCTTGAGGCAAGCGGAAACGTATCACTAAAGGGTGTCACCTCCATTGGCACAACATCAAGCGCAGCTCTCCAAATGCTGCGTGGTGGAGTCAACTACATTTGGGCATCAACGGCAGGAGGGTGGCTATTGTTCGGTGTGCAAGACAAGGGGTCGCAATCGGCTGCAAACGCAACATTGACCGTAGATGCCCATGGAATTGGCGTTGGCCCTAATATATACGCAACATCTGCCGCCGCATTGAATGTCAATGGAAATGTGGCTGCTACCGGGACAATCACGCCCGGCTCGGATGCTCGTATCAAAGACAAGCAACAAGATATTCTCCCGGAGGAGGCAATGGACATCATCGCGCGACTCAAGCCAAAGACTTGGGAATGGAACGCGCGGACTGATAACGCCGGGAAGAAAGCGGCGGGCCTTGTCGCGCAGGAAGTGGCAGAGGTTGTCCCAGAGGCCGTTGTCATTGGCAAGTCTATTGGATTCGAGGATTTCCACTCGCTCAACTACAATGCTATACAAGGCTACGAAATCGCCGCAATTAAAGGGCTTATCGAAGAAGTGAACGCACTGCGTAAAGAACTTGCAGAACTTAAAAAGACAAAATAGATATGGCAAACTATGCGAATCTGCTGGCTACCATAGCCGCGAATATCTACACCAACAATAACAACGAGGTTACGGCTGCCGGAGTGCAGGCTGCCGTAAACGCAATGGTTGCATCGTTGGGAGCTGGTTATCAATTTATGGGCGTGGCGCACATCGCCGACACGCCGAGCGGCTACGCGGACTTGCGGGCCTTTTGGCTGGCGGGCGAGGCAGGGACTTACACCAACTTCGGCGGGCTGGTCTTGGCTGACGGCGAGGTGTCGGTCATCAAGTATGACGGCAACGGCTGGAGCAAAGATAATGTTTCCAGCATTAACAAAACGCCGCTCAATCTTTTGGATACAACGAGGATTACCCCCGGCAAGTTCATCAACGCATCAGGCACGGAGAGCAATAGCGCGGCTTGCTTCATTTCGGATTTTATCCCCGTAGTAGTCGGCAAGACATATCGGTGCAACACGGACTACGGAACGGGCGCGAAGATTGCGCTATATGATAGCGAGAAAAATGTCATACTTGCCTCTATTACCAATAGTTCGGTGGGGCAAATCACGGCAACCGCAGGTTCGGCTTTCGTACGATTTTCCTCCGACATTTCCAAACTATCTGCGACTATGATAACCGAGGGCGAAATGCTCCCGGTGTATGTCCCTTACGCAATGGAGGGAAAACAAATTGGATACAATGTCAATGCGTACCGATGGCTTGAACCATTGGATAATGCGTACACGGATTCCGATTTTGAGAAGATTGTCACAACTTATACTTCCGGCTATATTTTCGACAGAGCCATCTCCGGGTATAGCACATCCGACTACATCGCACTTGATAGTTCGGTGAGGAAATATGCCATCTATATTACTGAATACTTCGGCGCAAATTTCAGCCTTGTCCAATTCTATGACAAGGACAAGAATCTTCTCATTGATGTACGCGGCGGTGCTCCTGATGGCCTCGCCATCGCCAATAAATTGGTTGTGCTGGCCGTCCCGGATAACTGCGTATATATCCGATTAGCCCAAAGTACTACTGCGGTAAACAATGGGAAAGCTGGCATATATCGGTTGATAAATGTGCCTATATTCTCATCGCTCGTTGCAGAGGCATCCTCGCACGCATATACGCCGACCCGTAACATACTATGGCTCGGCACATCTATCCCTGCCGGTGCGGAGTATCCTGCCAAATCGTGCGAGCATAACGGCTATACTTGTATCAATAAGGCGGTTGGTGGCTCACAACTCTCGTTTACCAACACGCATCCGCAGAGTGTCTTGGAATCATCCGGGCGTTGCTTGACCGCCACCGTTGCCGAGTTGGAGGCGTTATACCGGGCAGATGTCACCGGGGGCATTATACCCGAATCGTGGTTGACGGCGTGGAAAAACGGGAGTTATGAAAATTCAGTCATTCCGTATATTGATGGCACAAACCCGGCGCAGGTATCAATGATTGTGCTTGACCACGGCTTTAATGACCGCATAAACATCCATAACCTCTTGCAGAATGAGGGCGCGATTGATTGGACATCAAAAGACCGCTCCAATTTTGTCGGGGCGTGGAACTATCTATTGGAAAAAATTACCGCCATTAATCCATTTATCAAGATTGTCATCGGCGGATATTTCCAAAATGAATATGCGGCATATTACTCTGCGGATGTATGCCGGATGCAGGAACTCGTTGCAACTCGGTGGGAACTTCCATTGCTTGCCGCGTGGAAAGAGAGCGGTTTTTCCGCTCAATATGTCCCCGGTTCGTCCAACTATATCGCGCAGTACAATACGACCTATGGAACGAGCTACACCAAACTTGAGCCAAATGCTGACGGGGAGATTATGTTCTTGCAGTTGTTCTGCCCCGACAAGGTGCACCCGCATTCCGACCTAACCGGGAACGCCAATATCCGGCTGAATGGAATTTACACAAAGATGCTGAACAAAATTCTGTAAAGATGGATTGGACAACGATAATTACTTCAGCGCTTGCCGTCATCTTCGGAGGTGGATGGCTTGCCACTTGGCGTGTACAACGCCGGGAGGACAAGAAGGCCAGCAACGAGGAGTGGCAGAGTTTGTATAATGAAACCCGCGCCCGGAACGCCGACTTGGAGAAAAAGATTGATGAATTGCGGAGCGAGAATGTTGACTTGAAGCTGGAGAACGAGAAATTGAAGGCGCAAATCGAGCGCAACACGGAGGATATCAGTGAACTGCGGGCGCAGGTCAAGAACTTGCTTGCGAAGGTGTAGGATATGGCAGCGATTAAGACCAAACCATCCCCGTTAAAGATTCGGGTCAAGCGCAATGCGTATGAGAGCGGCGCGGGCTACACCCACGCCCGGATGACCACGGATGAGGGCGGTTTCCTGTGCTGGACATTAGAGCCGGAGGACAGGGGGTTGCTTCAAGAGATGGCCTTGCCGCAGATTGAGCGGAAGAAGGTGAAGGGCAAGACGGCCATCCCGAAGGGGACATACCGGGTGCAGATGCGAGTGTCCCCCAAGTTCAAGGATAAGTGGTACGCAAAGGAGTACGGGGGCAAGTTCCCGTACTTGTGCGATGTGCCGGGATTCAGCGGGATTATGATTCATCCATTAAACCGCCCGGAGGAAACGGCTGGCTGCATCGGGCCGGGAATGCTGCACGCCGGCATCCGGGGTCGAATTTTCGATAGTGTGCAGGCGTGGCAGGATTTGATGCGTTTCTATATCTGGCCAGCCTACCAGCGAAAGCAAGAGATATGGATTACGATAGAATAAAGAACTACCTCCTTTGCGGGGCGGCGGGGCTACTTCTCGCGGCCCTGCTTTTCGTTGCCTTCAAAACAGGCCAAAAATACCCCCTAAAACTCGATTCTGCGGCCACAAAGACCGATTCGGTAGTAGTTATTAGGCGCGACACAATACGCCTTGAAAAGCCCGTTTTTGTGACCAAGTATGTTGACCGGGTGCAGTTGGTCAAGGTGACAGACACGATACGTTTGAAAGACACCCTGTATGTGGCGATGGAGCGGGAGGTGAAGGGCTACGAAGGAGAAGATTACAAGGCCCAAGTGTCGGGGATTGAACCCTGTTTGGATTGGGTCGAAGTTTTCCCCAAGACAATAACCATCCAGCAGCAAGTCCCCGTCCCTTCTCCCCAAAGATGGAAGCGGATAGGCTGGGGCGTGAGTGCCGGGCCGGGTGTCTTTTGGCAACCCGGGATGGACAATGTGACCCCCGGTGTTGGTATCGTGGTCGGTCTGCGTGTAAATCTTTGAGCAAGTACCCCGTCTTATTATCGTGTACCCTCGCCCCGTCCGGGCGGGGGTTTTGCGTACCCGGCAAAGAAAGTTTGAATATTTTTTGCAAAAATGTTGAAAATATTTTGCATATTCAAAAATCATTTGTATATTTGCATACGAAAACAAACGACAAACAAAACACAACGCCTTATGAAAGCATACAAAATTATCAAAAAGGAATTTGGTACGGACATCACCTCCATCGTTAAACTGGTTTCCGGCAATGATGGCTGCTGGCACATCTTCGATGAGTTCGGGATTGACATTACCAAGTCTTGCAGATTCGTTGAAGTCAAGAACAACTAATCCCTTAATAATTAACCATCAACACTCATACCTTATGAACAACAACGTTTATCAAATGGTCACCGACCGCATCTGTGAAATGCTGAACAAGGGCATCATTCCGTGGCAGAAGCCGTGGCACTTCAACACCCTCTCCGACGGCGAGGATTGCGCCATCTCCTACACCACACGCCGGGCGTACTCGGTACTGAATCAGTGGCTGCTCGGCGAGCCGGGCGAGTACCTTACCTTCAACCAAATCCAAGAGCGGAAGGGCCACATCAAGAAGGGCGAGAAGGCCCGGATGGTGGTTTTCTTCAAACAATCCCAGTACAAGGAGAAAGACCCGGAGACGGGCGAAGAAGTACTGAAATCCTACCCCCTGCTCCGCTACTACAATGTATGGCATATCAATCAGACGGAGGGTATCGAATCCAAGGTCAAGACCGGGGAGCAGGAAGTCAAGGCCCTTGACCCGATTACCGAAGCAGAAGCCGCCATCCTCGGCTACTTGACCCGCGAAGCCGACCTCAAATTCTTCAATGACAAGCCCTCCGGGAAAGCCTACTACTCCCCCGCCGAGGACAAGGTTGTCGTTCCGATGCTGGGGCAGTACGACATCGCCGCCGAGTATTACTCCACGACCTTCCACGAACTTGTCCACTCCACGATGAAGGAATCCCGCTGCAACCGGGTGGCTGACAATAAGCGATCATTCTTCGGCAACTCCGAGTACTCCCGCGAGGAACTTGTTGCCGAGATGGGCGCGGCGATGCTCTGCTCCAACTCCGGGATTGATTCTGCCAAAGCCTTCCGCAATTCGGTGGCCTACATACAGGGCTGGCTCAAGGAATTAAAGAACGACCCCAAGATGATTGTCTGGGCCGCTGGACGGTCCGAGAAAGCCGCCCGGTATATCCTCGTAGAAAAGCCCGCACAGGCCGCTTAAATGATTCCGGGGGTGGGAATACCGCCCGCCCCCTTTAATCCCCTAAAATCGAGTTTTAGATAACATTATAAGGGAATAGGGCAGAAACGCCACAATTAACACAACAGGATATGGAAATTAGACCAACAATAAAAAGTGAACACCGGGGCTTCGTTCCAAATCTCGGAAACGGGATGGTAGGCGGCGAGTTCTACGATTGCACCGCCCTGTACTACAAACTGATTTTAATTGAGGAACTAACCGACGATGAAGCGGTACAGGCGTGGCTCTCCCAGCGAATCAATGACGATAGCATTAAGGTCGAAGCCTATATCACGGACGGCTACGATAGGTCTTGTAGCTGCGACATCTTTGAGATTAATGAGGTCTTTGAGCCGGAGGATTTTTTGAAGGCTACCGAAGAATGCCCCCTGCTAACCCCGGAAACGAAACAGAACCTATGGGAGCGGCTGGATACCATTGCTTACGATACCGATAATTATAAACCTTGTGAATAATATGGATAACGCATTTGAGAGGGCTCGCGCCGCCTATGGAACTGGCGCATACGATGACGCTACCCTGGAGTTCTTGTTCCCTCAGTTGAAGGAGAGCCGGGACGAGCAGATACGGAAGGCGATGCTGCAACATTTCAAGAACAAGACGAAAGAGAAGTGGTGCAACATCCCAGTAAAAGACATCATTTCTTGTCTCGAAAAGCAGGAATGGAGCGAGGAAGATGAGGACAAACTGGAGCAGTGTATCAGAATAGTCAGCGGTTGGGAGGGAGATTATGATATTGTAAAATCACCTTATTCTAATTTCCTCAAATCCCTCCGTCCTTCTTGGAAACCAAGCAAGGAACAGATGAACGCACTACAAAATGCTGTGGCACTTGCGGCTGGGAATAAGGTGCTGGCGGGACTCTACGAACAACTAAAACAACTTTGATATGGCACACCACATTGACGCAGAACAAATCCGCGCCGAGATTGATAAGCGATATGCAGAATATCGCGCCAAGATGAAGACCGATGACTTCACCTACTACGAAGGTATGGCAGATGCGCTTGACCTTTTTGAGCAGTACATCGACACC
>Ga0310691_10001182_pt1 | contig 41664 bp, 27 predicted proteins | sample 176DNAGHGlowgp2_FD_203887 | JGI IMG/M metagenome (GOLD analysis project Ga0310691, IMG submission 203887) | Sheep rumen microbial communities from Palmerston North, Manawatu-Wanganui, New Zealand - 1766 DNA GHGlow gp2 (v2) (version 2) | ecosystem: Host-associated > Mammals > Digestive system >... | reverse complement strand
CTTTGCCTCACATTCGTCTTTGACAATGTGCACGTGAATCGGATCATGGTCGTTCGAATAGAACAAGAATCTAAAACCGAAGAAAATGAATATTGTTGGCATATCATGAGGAATTAAAGATTGATCAGGCCCCTTCGCTAAGGTTGAATCGGCTTCGAAAAGCCTTCTTCGTGGCCCTTTCGGCGACAAAGATACGATTAAGCGAGCGAATAGCAAAATAAAAGGGGATGAAATTCATCATCCGCTGGAAAAGTTTTACTTCAAAAGGTTTCTGTAAATGACAGCGCCCCTTCTGCGATGCGGAGGGGGCGCTGTGTGTTGTGATAATCGGATGTCTGTTAGCGGCCGATGAGACCTTTCCAGCGGATGAACCAGTTGGATTTGTCGGAGAGTTTGCCGACGAGGGCGGCATCGCGCTCGCCGACGCGTTTGGCCAGGATGGTGGCATCGTTGTGGCGATAGGAATCGCGCATCAGGTAGCCGAAGCGGAAGCCTTCGAAGCAGGTCTCCAGTGCGGACTCGATGTTCAGCAGGCTGTCCACGACGAAATACTGACGGGGTTCCAGCTGACGCGTCTGATCAATATACCATGCTTTCTCACGCAACTTCCAACGCTTCTGATAGAGCTCGCTATAGTTCATCATGGTGGCATTGTACTCGTTGGCACGTGCAATGAAATCCTGTACGGACTCATCGGGATCCTTCACAGGCATCGGGATATTCTCACGGTTGGTGAGGGAATCCACGAGATCCGGGTTCTTGCTCTGCAGGTTGTTGAGAAGAGTTTGGCCAGTACCGGTGACGCTGACATAGCGTGCGGGCTGAATCGGATAGGTCGTTTCCCCAGTATTGGGATCTATATAGGCCTTATCAGGATCTGCATTCTTCGGGTAGTACTTGGGATTCAGGAACGGGTGACCGCTGCCGCGCTGGTGGATACCAATCTGTGTGACAGACCAAGCAGGCATACCATTCGATGCGGGATTAAGAACGGGATTGTTCTCGGTGGTCTCCGTGGAGAGCTGTGTGCGGAAGATGTTGTCGTTGTTGAACTTGAAGTAGCTCAATGCCAACGAGTCCGACTTGTTGCACAGCGGCTTCACAAGATCCTCCATCACATACTGGTCCAAGCCCAACGAGAGGATGTAGTAAGCGAACTTGTGGCAGGCGGGATAGCGCTGTCCGGCATAGTTCAACGCCTCGGCCAGGCGGAGGTAGATGTCACCGGTGCGATAGATGATGACATCACGCACGGTGCTACTCTCATCAAGAGAAAAAACGTTACCATCTTTTTTCATTCTGGAGAACTTGCGAATAGCCTGGTACTCCGTATTGTCGTAATTCGTGCGTTCCAAGACACTGCCCAAACGGATGTCACCATCATAGTAGGACTGGCGCATCGACTCGGGGATGGCTTCCACGGCCAGCTCCACGAACTCGGGTTCTGTGGCACCGGAGGGTGTGTAGATCTCACCGAAGACCTGGTTGCGGCTGTAGTTGATACAGGGCTGCGAGGGCAGGATGCTAGCGGGCGTCTGTGTCAGCTCATTGAGGCAATAGAGATAGAGCAGGTCATTGAAATGACCCTCCGTGGCCACGGAGTCCATGGCGATGGCCGAGATGACCTCTCCGGTGAAGTTACCATTGGCATCGTTGCTGCCGAAGCTGTTTCTTTTCGTATTGAACCATCCGTAGTAGGTGTAGGCCACGGATTCGAAATTGCCCTGGCTGAACGACCAGCGGTCGCGGTTGTTGGCCGTCACATTCACCTTCTTAAAGCTGGTGTTGTCGATGGTGTTGCCCTGTGCATTGGGTGTCCAGACGATGTAGTCATAGTAGTACTTGGCAGCCTGGAAGGCGAGATCGGGGTTCTGCTCGATGGAGGCTTTCCACAGGTAGAGGTCGCCCAGCACCAGCTGGATAGGCATCACACTCATGCGGGAGGGCATAGAACCGCTATAGCCCTGACGGCCGGGATTGCCGTGGTAGGGATAGAGGTTGTCGTGGGCCCAGTCGAGATAGGGCTCCAGGTCGCCGATGAACTCCTGGCAAATCTGCTGCAGGTTCATCTTAGGAGCCGACTGGAGATAGGTCTCGGCATCCTCGAAGGAGAGGATGGGCTCCTTCACCACGGGAATGTTCTCGCCATAGATCTGTCCCAGCTGCAGGTAGAGCCATGCACGGATGGAGCGCACGGCGAGTGCCTCAGCACGCAGGACGAAGTAGGCCTGTGCCTGTCCGTTCTGGTAGCGCTTCTCCGTGAGTTCCGTGTCGGCATTGGCCAGGAAGTAGTTGCAGTTGTTGATGACGGCATAGTAGTCGCGCGGGCTGTTGTAGGGGTTGTCATCGCTGACATTGAACTCAGCAATCTCCTTCAGGTTGGAGTTGGCGATTTTACTCACCGTCACCAGGTCACCGCGCAGCTCTCCGAAGAGGTTCGTGCGCACGCCGATTTTCTGAAGCTGTGACAAGATACCCACAAACGTGTTCACGGTGTCATTGGCGCTCTTCAGGGTGTTGTCATCCACATACAGGACATTCTCATTACCCATATCAAGCATATCGTCGCAGGAGACGAATGCCGTGGCACCCATTGCCAACAACATGGTAGGCAGGATATATTTCATGTGTCTCATATCGTTTAACGTTTAGCGTTTAGAGGTTAGCGGATTAGAGGTTGATTTTCACGCCTACGTTGAACATACGTCCCGAGCTGAGATAGCCGCGGTCAATGCCCTGCTGGAGGACGCTGTTACCCATGGACATCTCGGGGTCGATACCCAGGTAGCGGGTAAGGGTGAGCAGGTTGGTGCCCTGTGCCCAGACGGTGATACCCTGGATGTACGTGTTGTTGATAGGCAGCTTGTAGCTGATGGTCACATTCTTCAGGCGCAGGTAGCTGCCGTCCTCGATCCAGCGGTCGCTGAAATCGCTGTTGCCCATGGGGTCACCATAGTAAGCACGTGGTATGTCGGTCACCTGACCTTCATGGTTCCAGCGGCTCAGCATGGCCGTGGTCTGGTTCATGAAGCGGCTACCAGACTCCAGCTGCTGACGCATATAGTTGTAGATATCTCCGCCCAGGCTATAGTTGAAGCCGATGTCGAGCGTCAGGCGCTTATAGCTGAGGGACGTCCAGATATTTCCGTAGATGTCGGGGTTGGCATCGCCGATGAACACGCGGTCAGCATCGTTGATGATACCATCGCCGTTCTGATCGACATACTTCACATCGCCACTGGTGAAATAATCCTTGGTGACGCCGTCGGCACGCAGGCGGCAGAGGCCGTCGCGAGCGGCTTCCTCAGCGGTGGCATAGACGATGGTACCGTTGTCGGTGGTGGCGGTTTGCAGGCCGAAGAAGCTGTTGACGCTGCGGCCTACCTGACTGCGGATGGTGGCACCCAACACGGTGTGGTCCTCATATTGGGCATTGTCGGGCAGGGAGGTCAGCTTGTTGACATAATGTCCGAGGCTGGCGCCGAGGCTCCAGTTCCAGTCGTTCATGGAGATGATATGTCCGGAGAGGTGGACATCCACGCCTTGGTTCTCGAGGCTGCCGCCATTGCTCCAGCTCTGGTCGATACCGGAGAGGAAGTTCATGCTGCGCAGGGTCAGCAGGTTGTCCGTCCAGCTGTGGAAGTAGTTGACGCTGGCGGAGAGGCGGTTGTTGAGGAAACGGCCTTCGAGACCCACGTTGAAGCGGCCCGTGCTCTCCCACTGTAGCTCGGTGTTACCGATATTCTCGAGGCTCAGTCCCGGGATCTGACCCAGGAACAGCGCGCTCTTGAAATAGGTGTGGGAAGCATCGAAGGGCAGCGCGTCGTTACCGCTCAGGTTGTAACCGGCTGTCAGCTTCAGGTAGTCGATACCCTTCACGTCGAACCAGTTCTCATTGCTGATAACCCAACCAGCCTGGATGCTGGGGAAGAGGCCCCAGGAAACGCCGAAGAGCTTCAGACCGCTCTTGGTGTTATGGCCGAACTGCGAGTTGGTGTCCATGGAGAAGTCAGCCTGCACATAGTAGCGGTTGGCGTAGTTATACTTGGCCTGTGCATACCACGTGAGCGAAGCCCAGTTCTCAATGGAGCCGTTGATGCGGCGGTAACGCTCATCGGTGCTGGAGATCTGCGGGGTCTTATCGTTACCGGTGTTGTAACCCGTCTGACGTGTCAGCGAGTAGCTCTCGTTCATGAAGCGGAAGCCGCCGAGCAGGTCGATGCTGTGGGCATTGTAGCGGTTCTTCCACTCGATCTTGGTGTCGCTCAGGATGCTGTTCTGCTTGCTGTAGAGCGAACCGATCATGTTGGACATCTTCTCGTTACCCGTGTTGAGCGAAGCCACGCGGAACTCAGGCACACCATTCATAGGAATGTAGTACTTCTCGTTGGTGTTCACCAGTGAATAGCTGAAGAGCGTCGAGAAGCTGAGGTGTTTGTTGGGCTTCCACGAGGGCGTGACGGAGATGTTCAGATAGGAATTATCGAAGTAGTTCTTGTTCTGTGCCGTACCGTACTCGAGGATGGCCAGCGGGTTGGCGAGCTCGTAGTTGTCCTTGCTCAGCTGGGAGACCTCAGCCAGATAGTCCTCCTGGTTGATGTCCAAGTGGGCATCGCTGATGACGCCGGGGCCATTGGTGCCAGCCACGAAGCTGTAGGGGCTGAGCATCGGGGACTTGGCATAGCTCAGAAAGTTGAGCGAGGTCACGGTGCCGTTGGTGTAATCGGCAGGAGCGCCGGTGTCATACAGCTTGCGCGTGGTGTTGCTGAAGGAGGCGTCGAAGCGCACCTTCACCCAGTCGGAGAGCTTGATATCCGTGTTGAAGCGGATGTTCAGGCGGTTGAAGTTAGCTTCCTCAATGGTCTCTGTGGCGTGGTTATAGCCCAAGGACAGCATATAGTTGGCCACATCGCCACCACCTTGAACGCTCAGGCCGTAGCTCTGCTTCACAGCCGTCTGTAAGACTCCGTCGGTCCAGTCGGTATTGTTGTTGTACTTGTTCACCCAATAGTAGTTGGGGTCATCGGCACGCAGGAACTTGAATGTCTGGAGCGTGGTACCTGTAGTGTTCAACAGGTCACTGGCATAGGTCTTGAACTGCGAGCCGTCCAGGACACTGTAGCTGCGCGGCATCAATTCTACGCCGACATTGGCAGAGGCTGCAATGCGGGTAGCCATGGACGTGCAACGCTTGGTCTTGATGGAGATGACACCGTTGGCACCCATGGAACCATAGAGGGCGGTACCGTTCTTGATCACCTCGACGCTCTCGATGTCATTGACATTGATGTTGGAGAGGATATCGTTGTAGAAGCCAGTGTGCAACATCTCACGGCCATACTGCATATCCACGATCACACCGTCGATGACGATCAGGGGCTGTGCATTGGTCAGGTAGCTGTTGACGCCACCAATCTGCATATAGCCACCCGTGCCGGTGATGCCGCTGCGATGGTTGACGAGCACATCGGCACCCAGACGGCTCTGGATCTCGGTGGCGATATTCACGGCATTGGAATAGTCGAAATCCTTTGCACGTGCGATATTCATGATGTTGTCATCTTCCCCGTAGAGAGCCGGTGCGGCTTCGCTATGCAGGATGATGTCGTTCAACTTGCCACTCTTGTTCAGGCCGACGCGCACGGTGTTGAAACCAGGCAGCGTCACCTTGATGGCCGAGCAGTAAAGAGGTACCTTCATGGTGAAATCACCATTCTCATCAGTCAGTGTGGAATAGCCGTCGCCCACGATGGACTGCACGAGGACACCGGCCAGGGGCTGATGGCCTTGGGGGCTGACGACCTTACCTGAAATCTCACGCACTGCCTCGTCTTTCTTGGCTGTCTTGCGGATATGGCGTACTGCAACAGTGTCCGCTTCATCCATGCTCATGTCATCCTGTGCGAAAGCGATGCCAGGCAGCACCAGGAACATGGAGAGACAATATAAGCTTAGTGATTTCATTCTTTATACTCTTTCAGGTTTGACAAATCAGATAATTCCAGCTTGAAGTTCTTGGCTTCCTGCTCCGTCTCGAACGGGATATAGATGATTCGGTTGATACGCAGGATGTTGGACTTCGTCTTATTGTTCATCTCGGAACGGCTGGCCGTGGAATAGAAGCGATAGCGCTGTGTGGGACCCATGTTGGTGAAGACATTGTACGACGCGAACTTGAACTGACGCGCCTTGTCGATGCAGATGAGCTCTACGGCGTCACCCTTCGCCTCGAAGGTGCTACCACTTCCGTGGGTCTCCCCTTCGGGCAGTGACAGCGTGGACTCACGGCCGAACTCACCGGAATCGGGATCGACATCCGTACCGCCGCTAGTGCTGGCCTTCTCGTTGCGCTCACTGAAATAGACCTTGAACGGCACGGGGAGGATCTTCTCGGGGTCGTAGTTGTCACGGGCATATTCCGGCACCATCACCGCATATACATTATAATATAAATCGGAGAAGGTGTTCTGGAGATAGAAATACAGGTTCGTGTTGATATTGGTGGTGTTCTTATAGGTGGCAGGCTCGAACTCTACATACTGCTTGTCACGCAATTCGGGGAACTTCACCTCCTGCACGATGTCTTTCTCCACTTCCTCACCAGTTTCGGGGTCGATCTCCGTGGTGGTACCTACTTTTACCTTCTGCTTGTCCACGACCTTGCGGATGGTGGCCGTGACGACGGAGGAATAGGACTCACTGCCCTGGGGCTTGATGAGACGTGACTTGTAGTTGCCGAAGATCCAAGGCTGGATGTAACGCTTCTGGCGGAAGGTCAGCGTGTCGGCGATGCGACCGGTGACATCCTTATACAGCAAGCCGTTGGAGCACTGGATAGGTGACAGACCGGCCAGGATGCCGTCGTCCACCATCGGGTGCTGGAAGACGTTCAGACCCCAGTAGTCCTTGGTGTTCACGTAGAAGGTGTTCGTGAGGGAGTCCTTCTGCGGGTCGAGAGAGCGACGCTGGATGTGGTTGTTGAAGTAGCGGCCACGGTTGATGGCGAAGCGCGCGTTCATCTGGCGGACAGAGTCACGGTTGCCCAGACGGCTGTCATCGACGTACTTGAACCAGTTGTAGTACTTCTCGTACTCCTGCTTCCAGACCTCCTTCGTGGGAGCCAGATAGAGGTAGGAGCTGTCTTCGCGTGCGATATATCCGAGCCAACCGTAGAGGTCGTTGGACAGGCGCATGACAGAGTCAGCATAGACAATCTCACCATCTACGATATCCTGCATCACGGAAGATTGTTCGTCCAGCTCATAGACATCGAACATGTGATAGAAATGGGCGACGCTGTCGAGGCCCTCCTCCTGTTCCAGCACCTCACGCAGGTTGGGGAAGAAGGTCTGCTTGCGCTGCAGCTTGTAGAACACGCCATTGCAGGCAACATTGTTCTTGCTCACGAAGGGAACGTTGTTGAGCGCGTTGGGGGTCAGCACCATGTACTTACCGTTCCACATGCGCACGGAGTCGTTGGTGAGGGAGTTCACCGAGCGGCCGGCCATCGCCATGTGGTTCTGCATGAACTGAATGATGGCAGCGTTGTCCTGGTTCTTACGCAGGTTACCGTTGTTATCGACTTCACGCTTCTCAGCCTCATAGACGGCAATGACGCTATCGGCCTGCTCCTGGGTGATGACGGGAGCCCACAACGTGAAGGACTGGGGCGACTGCAGCACGGCATCGTAGCCGACATGCTTGGCCACCTGAGAGAAAGGCTTCAGGTCGGGGTCTGCAAGGACATACTCCCACAACGAGGGGGCATCGACAATGCCGGCACCTGCTTCATCGCCATAGTGCTCATCCCACGCATCAGTACATGACGCCATTGCCAGCGGCAGCACTGCGAGAGCGAGGAATGCGTTGAAATATTGTTTCGTCTTCATAATCTGAATGTATCTTCTTATTCTTGGGATTACGATGATTAGAGGTCATCCTCGCCGGCGCCTTCGGTGTCAATACCATAGACGCTCTTGGGAACGATTTCAATGTAGTCGAACATTAGCTCGGCACCGCCCTCAGACCACACGCTGCGGATGCGGATGGTGTGAACCTTGTCGGCAGAGAGGTGACCCGTGTAGATGACACGGCGAATCGTACCTGAGATGTTGCAGAAGGGATGCGAATTGCTCAGCGACAATGCTTCGTCCTTCAGCGGACTGGCATTGTTGATGTTGATCTGTCGGACACTGGCAGGACCGTGGTACCAGCCTTGGTTGTGCAGGTCTTTCTTGTTCTGCTCGGCATTCTCCATATACTTGGAGGTGGCATCGTTGACAAGGAGTTTCTGCCAACCGGTCTTATCGGTCCATCCTGTAGAACGCATGTCGAGAGGAATACCCTGGGGCAGGCCATCGACATAGAACTGACCGATACCGCGGCTGGGAATCAGGCAGAAGCCCAGGCGAATCTGGTACTGTCCATCGGGCACTGAAGGCAGCTGGAAGGTCATGTCATACAGGCCTTGGTCGGAACGGAGGTTGAACTCATCGCCCTCATAGCTCCAATAGTAGTTACGGCAGCCCTGATAGATGAAGTCACCATCGTTGCTGGACTCTACGTTATCCAAATAGCCCGTCGGGAAGATGTAGTTCTTGCAGGCGGTCGTCTTGCTCTTGGTATCGTCGTTCAGGAGGTTCGTCTGCATCGTGCGGATATCGTTGTTCATCAACTCGGGCCAGAAGGTGTACAGGTCCATGCGAATACGAGCGTTGAAGACGTGGTCACGCGTGTCTGCGCCGTAATCAATCAGACGATCAATGTAATAGTACACACCGTTCTCGCAGTTCTGGTCGTTGCGCATCTCGTCCACCACATCCTTATAGACCAAGGCACCACGCTCATACAACTGTGGGCGGCGGGGATCATAGATATGGTTGAGATAGAGGACACCGGGATTCCCATCCAACGAGGTCGTCTCGCTATCCTCATGGAACTCATTGTTAGGATAGACACATTCCACCTTCAAGGTCGAAAGCGGATTCATGGTAGAATACCACTCCGTGGGATTGATGAGTGTGCGCAGGATGGTGCAGTTGGTGTAGAGCTTCTCATAGACGCCGCGACGGTTCAATAGATGGTAAGCCATCAGCTTGTGCAAGGGGTTGCGCGCATCCTTCAGCGCACTGGCGGTCTTGCCGTAGTAGCTCTCCCCTGCCCCCTCGGGATAGACGGTGCAGGCGTAGTCGTAGAGATCCTCCCACGTATAGATGTTCTTGTTGTACGTCACATCGGGATACTCGCTGTAGTGGTTCAGCACCTCATCCTGTACACAGAAGGCGGTGTAACCATAGTTGCGGGTACGGGGCACCCAGCACCAGTTCTCATGCTGGTCTGAGCGATAGAGTCCCTCCATTTCCTCATAGTCGTGGTAGTTATAGGACTCATCCTTGCGACGTACCAGGTCGTCGTTGAGACCGGTGAGCAAGAGGCATTGTGCCCAGATGGTGAGCGTGGGGTCTTTCTTGATGACATCCGGGAGGAGGTCGCTGGATGCGCGAACCATGCCATCGACAGGATGTACGAAGCCATTCAGCACGGTGTCATTGGCCAACTCGTAGATGACCTTACCAGTGCCGTTGATGATGAAGGTGGAGACCTCTTCCTGGCCGTACTCGGTTTGGATGGTCATGGGCACCTCTTCCAACTTCAAGGCACGGCCCAGCATGTTGTTCTCCTCCATGAAGGTGATACCACGGAGGTCGGACAGGGTCAAGGCGCTGGAGGCGATGGTCATCGTGCATACCAACGTATCACATTCTTCGTTGGAAATCTCTTCCACCGATGAGACGCCCAGAGAGGCGAGATAGCTGTTTACAGCCGCATTCGTAGGGGCAAAGCAAGTGTAGGTGCCGTAGGTTGAGAAGAGGTCCATTTTACCGGCTTTCTCCACCATACGTGCGAAGAGCGAGAAGTCCTCATGATTCTTGAGGTAGTCACTCAGCATGTCCTTCTGCTCAGTCTTCTGATACTCCTCGGGAATATCATCCTTACATGACGTGACACTCAAGGTCATGAATGCCAGCGCTGTCATGAGGGTTAGAACGGGAAGTCTATAATACTTATTCATGATAATACTATGATTTATGCCAATGATTAGAATTCTTCATCCTCCTCATTGCCTTGTTGATAGATTCCTTTCTGGTTGAGATTAGGATTCTTCTTGACCTCATCCTTGTTGTAGGGCCAGAAGACATGTGCCCAGCTGGGGTAAGGCTTCGACGAGTTGCGGGAACCGCACTTGGCGGGCACGTTGTTGAGATCGCCGAGGTCATAGCCAGACTGACGGCAGTAGCGTAGCATGTCGAACCAAGTCTTGCCTTCGAACAGCAACTCTGCACGGCGCTCGTTGCGCAACAGTTCCTTCAGCTGGTCGCGGTTATGGGTGGCCACATTCGTGTTCTTCAGCTGGCTGGCGGGATTGGTGACAGAACGGTTGGAGACCACCTCGATGAGGTCGAAGGCCTTGGCCCACAAGTCAAGGTTGGTGGCCGACGTGGCGTCATCCGTAGATTTCATCATATAAGCCTCTGCCTCCATCAGCATGACATCCGTCAGGCGGTAGAAGATCCAGTTGCGATCCATGTAAGAAAGAATTCCAAACGGCGCACCCGTTGTGGTAGAGGCGTAGTTGATGTACTTACCACCGTCCACGGCTACCGCGAAAGTGGAAGCCACGCCCTTACGGGTGACACCTTCATTGTAGCCGTCGTCCACCTGCATGCTGCAGAAGTAGCGGGTATCATACGCGTTGCGGAACACGGACCATTTGCCGCTGGTACCCTGTGCTTCATTCACGAGGTCTGCGATTGGGTGCAGGAAACCGGCACCGCTGTTGACAACGCCGTAATCCTTGTCTTCATTGGCGGACCCATAGTACTCACCCAGCGCGGAGCTCTTGATGTAAGGACTGGTCTTGCCGGTGTTGTTGAACGAGATCTCGAAGAGGCTCTCATAGCTGTTGCCGAGACCGAAGATGGCATTGAAGACATCGTTGGGGGACGTCGCTGAGTTCTTGTAGAGATAGGCGGTGAGGTTGCCCGATGACGCTGCGATGGCCTCGGGGGCATAGCTGAAGCTCACTAGGGTCTTGCCATAGTTCTTCTCGTAGTCGCGCTTCTTGACAGCCATGATCTCATCAGCACAGGCAATCACCTTGTCGTAGTTGCCACGCCAGAGATACATGTCACACAGCATCGCATTGATGGCAGAACGTGTGATGCGGTTGCAATTACTGTTGATGGAACCGTTGTCGCGGTCGTTATCCGAGGTGGCTGGATAGTGCTCCAAGGCATCGGCCTTCACGGATTCCAAGTCGGCAATCAACTCATTGAGGACATTGTCGAAGGAAGTCGGCGGCAGGCTCTGCACCTCATCTTCCTGCTGAATACCTTCGCGATAGAAGGGAACAGCATCGAAGGCACGGATGAGATACCAGTAGCAGAGCGAGCGGAGTGCCGTCATCTCAGCGATGGTGGCTTGCACGTCGCTCTGTCGGTAGGCAGGATCTTTCTCATGCACCTCAGGCGCCATACGGATAATCGTATTGCACTTGTTGATGACATGGTAGAACGAGGACCAGTCCGTAAACTGGTTGGAGGGTAACAGGTTGTTCACCAGTGCCTGGTAGAGGTCATCGAAGCTGTTGACATCGGAGCGGCCGTCCACGTCCTTGCCGCGGACTTCACCCCACACGATGCAACGGGCGATGAAATTATGATTCTGCATGGCCGTGTAGCAGCCGGCCACCATCTGGTCCACGTCCTTCTTCTCATCCCAGAAGTTATCCTCTGTGACGATGTCACGAGGGGTAATCTCCAAGAAATCACCACAACTGACCAGCAGTAGCCCTGCACAGACGTAGCAGGTATGCTTGATAATGTTTTGAATGATCTGTTTCATAATAGGTAATATCTTTAGGATGAGATTAGAAACCAATGGTGAGACCTACGGTGTATGACTTTGAGCGCGGTGTCTGGTTGTTATCCGTCGTCACGCCATAGCCGCCATAACCGATTTCAGGATCCACACCCGAATACTTGGTGAGGCAGAAGAGGTTGTTGGCACTCACATAGACATTGAGCGTTTTCATGTGCCACTTCTTGAGGATCTTGGGATCGATGCTGTAGCTGAGCTGCAGGTAGTTCAGACGCAGGAAGGAGCCATCCTCTACAAAGCGGTCGCTGACCAGCGTGTTGTAGTTCAACGAGTTCTCAGCACCGCCGTTGAGGGCACGCGGAATCGTGGTCACGTCGCCTTCCTTACGCCAACGGTAGTTGACGGCCTGGCTCTGGTTGTTGTTGCTGGTCATGGCTTCCATGTCCAGACGTGCCATGTTCAGGATGTCGTAGTTCACACGGTAGTTGAACTGCGCATTCAGCGTCAGACGCTCATAGTGGAGCTTGAAGCCGAAACCACCCGTCAGCTTGGGCAGTGAGTTGCCCAGATAGACAATGTCGTACTTGTCGATATTACCGTCGTGGTTGATATCTTCGTAGATGGCGTCACCGCCCTTGAAGGGATAACCCACGCGTGAGCCGTCCTTATAGCCAAAGCGCTGCTGGATGGGGTTGCCTTCTGCATCACGAATGTATTCGCCATTCTCATTGAGAGCTACGGGGAATGTGATGCCGGCATTCAGGCAATCCTGCAGCGTCTGGTAGCCTTGGTTGGCCAAGGCTTCCGGCATCTTACCACGTGTGATGTCCTTCGCGGTCTCATAGGAGTACTGATAGACACCCTTGCTGCGGAAACCGTAGATAGAACCGAACGGGTTGTTGATTTGTACGCGCTGCACCTGGCTGCGGTTCTTCTCCTCCCAGTCGATGTTCAAGGTCTTCAGGATGAGGGGATCCATCTCCGTGATGACGTTGCGGTTGTTGGCGAAGTTCACGTTGAGGTCGAGGTAGAACTTACCTTTCTTCAACAGACGCTCACCCAGGATCTGGAACTCCCAACCTTTGTTGACCATGTCACCCACATTGCGGTAGGCCAGGTTACTCCAACCATTGGAGCTGGGGATACCGGCATTCCACATGAGCATATCCTTGGTGGTCTGGTGGTAGAGTTCTACGATGAACTTCAGACGGTCCTCGAAGAAGCCGAGGTCGAAACCAACGTTCCATGTGTATTTGTTCTCCCACTTCAAGTTCGTCAGCTTCAGACCATTGGGATTCATGGCATAAGTGCCGAGGTAGGGAGCGCCCTGTGAGAAGCTGTTCATGTAGAGGTAGTCAGAGGTCGGCGGGTTACCTACCCAACCCCAACCTGGACGGACACTGAACATGGACATCTTCGCCTTGTCGCGAACGACCTTCATCCAGGGCTCGTCGATGATATTCCAACGCGCGGAGATGGCGGGGAACCAGCCCCAGCGGTTGTTGGAACCGAACTTCGTCGTGGCGTCCAGACGCATGGAGAAGTCCAACATATAACGGCTCTTATAGCTGTAGTGCGTGGAGAACGTGTAGTAGAGGCTGCGCCACTCGTTGAAACCGCTGCCCATGCCACTGGGATAAGCACCTGAGGTGACCGTGGAAAGGGTGGTCGGCAGACGATAGACATTAGAACTCTGGCTGCTGGAGCTACCGCTGACCAACTGGAAGCGGCCCAGGGCCAAGAGGTAGTGGTCTTCGTTCTTGAAGTGAGGCTGGAAGGTCAGCGTGTGCGTGGTCGTGAAGGCCAGGTTCTTACGGCTGAAGCTATAAGCCGAACCATTATCATAATAAGGTGTGCTCACCAGCGAACGGGGGAAGTTCTGATCGGTGTAGTCATTATAGACGTTCATCACCACACGTCCGTTGTAGCGCAGCTGATGGCTGCTGTCATCCAGGCCGAGCAGCTTGTACTCCAACTCCAGTTCTGGCGTGATGTCATAGGTCGTCTGGTCGTTCTTCGCCAGCTCAGCCACAGCCAGGGGGTTGTGGAGGTTACGCTGGTCATTGAAGCGGTTGGAGAAGGGATTCGTGCCACCTACGATATCAGGATCGCCGTGATTGGTGAAGGCGTACTGAGGTACGATATAGTACTCATTCGTGTTGTATTCATTGCCGTCGGCATCGCGCTCATAGCGGTACGGTGAGAGGTTAGGCATCTTCGTGCGGGCGATACCAATCAGACCTTCGTAGTTACGATGGTTCTTGGTGTATGTCAACGCGAAGTTGGAAATAATCTTGATGCGGTCATTGACATAGTAGTCAAGGGCCATACGCGTGGAGAAACGCTGGAGCTTCTGCTTGATGACGGTACCCGTCTCATGGTCGTAACCGGCAGAGATGCGGAACAGGGTCTTCTCATCACCACCGGAGATGCTGATGTAGTGGTTCTGGCGCAGACCATTTTGCTGCACGAGATCCAACCAATCGGTGTTCTTGTTGAACATCAGATACTCGGAATCTGACTCCACATAGTTGAACTCTGGGATGCTGGAGATGAGGGTCTGCTGCGTGGGGTTGAAGTAGGCTTCCTTCAGCATCATGGTGTATTGGTCACCCGTCAGCAGGTCAATACCCTTCGGCTGATGCGTCATGGTCAGCTTCACGGAGTAGCTGACCTGTGGAGCACCGCGCTGACCACGCTTCGTAGTGATCTCGATGACACCGTTGGCACCCTGGGAGCCCCAGATGGCCGTAGCGGCAGCATCCTTGAGGACCTTAATGTCCTCGATATCCTCGGTGTTCACATTCAGGAGCTGTGCGAACTTCTCCTCATTGGCCGTTGCCGTGTCAAAGTCGCTCATATCCACGTTCCATACGTTGCCGTTCACCACGATCAGGGGTTCGTTGCTGGTGAGCGTGGAGACGGTGGAGGCACCACGAAGGCGCATGCTGGAACCGGAACCTAGGTCACCACTGTTGGCCACGATATCCAAACCGGCGATACGGCCCTGCAGGGCTTCATCCACGGAGGTGATACCGAGACCTTCGAACTCCTTGGCGGAGAGGCTCTGGGCCGAGAAGCTGACCTCTCGCTCGGGGATGGCCAGGCCTGAGGTCTTCAGCTTTTTCTTGGCCGTGACCTGCACCTCGGTCATCTGCTTGGCATTCTCTTCCATCTTCACCTTGAAGACGGTCTTATTGATGGGCAGTGTGATGGTCTTGAAACCCATATAGCTGAACTTCACCTTGTTCTTCTGGCTCTTGACAGGAAGCACGAAGTTACCGTTCATATCCGTCACAGTGGCGTTGACCATACGGTTGGAAGCATCGATCTCCACCACGTTGACGCCCGGCAGTACATCAAAGTCATCACTGACCGTACCGCTGATGCGGGTGATTTGCGCCATCGCCAGTGAAGACACCAGCAGCAGGCCCATCGTCATGTAAATTTTCAGTGCTTTCATTTGTTATAGTACTTTAGGGGGATCATTTGACTGGGATGTTTCTTACGAATGGGGGAAGGCTCGAACCCTCCTTCTTCGGGGTCGGTGTCCGAGGGCACAGGCAGCCAATCCGGATATTCAGGCGATGGGAAGCCTGCAGGCAGGAACTGGGTATCCTCGTCGTAAATAAGCGCCTTGTCAATCAAGTGTGTCACCACGTAGGAAGAGGAGAAGATGGTCTTGTCGGCCTTGGTGAACAGGTACTGACGGGACATCTGGTTGCTGTGGATACCGTCGTCAATCACGTTGGCCACAACAACTGCGCCCGACTCCTTATGCGTCTTGACACGGAAGGTACCCGTATTATGGTCGAGGGTGACATCAACACGACGGAAGCGGTTCAGGTCCAAGTCAATGGACGAGGTCTCGAAGACGCCTGCCGTGTCAGCGCCACCGATGAACAGCGAGCCGTCCTGGAAGTGGTAGCGGAGGAAGTTGTCGATGACATCCTGCATCGTCTGCAAGCGGTCGTTTGCCTCGGCTTCCAGGAGGTCGATCTCAGCACTGCGAATGGCTTTCACATCCTCGGGGAGGGCATCGAGCTCGTTGGTGACATAGTCAGCAAGGGCGTTCTTGAAGGTCTCCCACTCCTTACGCTGGTCTGCGCTGGGCAGCTTGCCGTCAATCACGAGGGCATCGATTTCGGAGTTCTGAGGGACATAGACAGTATAGTGATAGTTACCGAAGATGGTGATGGGGTTACCAATGGTGGGGTGGCCGTCCATCTCATGCTTGGTCTCCACAAAGGAAGCTTCTTTCAACAGGTTGGCAAAGGAGGCGTACTCGGGATGTGTGTCCACATCGGTCATCATCTGGTAAGGACTGGTGAGCGTGGTCTGCGGAAGAGCGCCGAGCACATAGGTCACACCATTACCCTTCTCCGTCATATCAAAGGTCAGCTCCGGTGTCACGGTGATAAACTCATCTTTCATGGCAAGATAAGAACCTGCGATACCGGTCACGGTGTTGCCCGTGAACTGCACCTTCACAGGGCTACCGGCCTTGGTCTGATAGATCTCCTGTCCCGGATGAATTGGCGTGGAAGGACGCTGGCCATGCACAATGATACTGTTATCCATCAGGTCGTAGAGGCGGTTGGCGACAACACCAATGCTGGGGGCTGTCATACGTGTATCCGTCATCTGCCAGTTTTCATCCAACTTGAAGGCATCTGCACGCATGGGCAGGGTGGAATTGCCTGTCGGGAGGTAGAAAAGGAACGCAGTGGGCTGATTGTTATCCGTCAAAGAATAAGGATCAATATAAAAACCGTATGCATTGTCGATGGCCAGGAGATAGCTGTACGTACTGCTCATGGAGTTCAGGTACGCATTGAACTCGTTCAAGCGCCAGGTACCTTGGTAGGTGGTTCCTGTAGGATCATAGTCCTGAATGCGGTTTGCGATCGACAGTTTCTTATTCTCATCGGTCTCATCAGCAAACAGCGATGCCGGGAAACCTACGGACTGGTGGCGGGGAGCTGAGAAAACCTTGGTGAGCTCATAGACAACACCATTACAAGCCAGGAAGCAGCTATCAACGTCATCCACGGTAATACCCATGTTATCGGAAGCCGTATTCTTGACACCGGAGAACTTACTGGGGACAGTGCTCTTGAAGCTCGTCTGCATGCAGTTGTCCAGGAAGGGGATCACGAGGTTGTCAGGAACCTTCGACCAGTCGTAGTCGTACTTGGCACCGATGGCAGAGCCGTCGTTGCGCAGGTAGGACTCCATCCATTCATTCGTGGGAACGAACATGGCAGCCGCATCACGACTCATGGGAGTCGAAGGATTGGTATATATTGCATATTGGTTCCATCCCGGATCAAAGCCATTACTGGAGCTGGCAATACCAAGGCGGTTGATGACATTCACGACGGTACCGTCTTCCTTGGTATATTCTGTCAAGCCGTGATTCAGAGAGGAGTTGAAGTAGCGCTTCGTATAATAGACATCGCGCGAGCCGTCCGCATTGGTGATTGTATTGTAGATCTGAGGATAGCTGAAACGCTCCAACAGCTCACTGAAGATGCTAAACTGCGGCTTCTGGCGGATAATCTCTGCCATGTTGGGCAGCGGCTCCGGCACCTCGTCAAGGATATGGATGTAACCATTCTGACAGGTGATATCCTGCAGATAGGCCTTACCAGCATCTTTGGACCATGTACCATTATTCACAGAGATGGCATGGCCATTGACATAGCTGCGGTTGACCGAACGTGATGCACCATTGGAAATCACGGCGAGGTCCTCGTTGGTGATACCGCTCTGCGACATGAAACCAGGCAGGAAGTGCACCATCGGTGCGACAGAAGCATCCTGATAAATCTTGATGCTCTCCTTGTTACGCACATCAGACCAATAGTCAATGACTGCACCGTTGTCATCCAAGCGGTAGGGGTTCACCACAGGCATTTCTGAATTCTTCAGCACCGTGATGGAGTCGTCCAATTCCATACGGGAGTCACGACGCATCGTGCGGCCTTCGAAAGGCTCCGTGGAGCCATTACTCTCATTGTCAAGCAACTCAATCAGATAAGCACTGTTGATCATCGAGCCCTTCAGCAGACGACGTTTTTCAGCGCGCGACAGCTGCGACACGGATGAGAGTCCACGCTTCGAGAGGAAACGCTGCCAGGCGGCATCGTCGGCCACGAAGATGGTCATACTACCCGTGAGACGTAGCAGTTCCGGGTAATGGGCATCTGCGAGGTCCGGGTCGTTAATCAGTGCCAGCGTCTGCGTAAACTGACCTCGTTCCTCCAGCTCTTCATAGATGCTACTTCCAAGCCATTCGGGCGTACCCGTGAGCAAATCGTCCTTACAGGACGACATACCCATCGTGCCCCCGAGCAGCAAGAGAGCAGCAAACGCGCGACTCGCTCTATTCACGAGCCTTCGTTTGAGAATACTGTTTTCCATTCAGTGAATTAATATTGATTTATTTGATTTCCTTTTGGTTATAGTGCCCGACTGGCACCACTTGACATATGCTTCAGGGCACATTAGGCCCGAATTGGTGTCAAAGTTACAACAATTCTTAACACCTTGTTCAATTTTCAAACAATATTTTCGAAAATGTGTTGTGAAACATAAAATGACCTCATACAGACTTGCATCCGTATGAGGTCAATATGAGGATATGTGGGATTTCCTTAGTACTGTTCGTCCTTGTTGGGGAAATCACAGCTCTTGACATCTGAGACATAGTTCCCAATGGCATCGGTCATCACCTCAAAGAGGTTGGCATAACGGCGCAGGAACTTGGGGGAGAAACCTTTGTTCATTCCTAACATATCATGTACCACAAGGACCTGACCATCGCAGGCGCCACCGGCACCGATACCGATGATGGGAATGTTGACGCTCGACGTTACCTCTGCGGCCAGCACTGCTGGAATTTTCTCCAGCACGATGGCAAAGCAACCGGCATCGGCCAAAGCCTGAGCATCGCTGCGCAGCTTGTCGGCTTCGGCGGCTTCCTTGGCGCGCACGGCATAGGTGCCAAACTTATTGATGCTCTGCGGCGTAAGGCCCAGGTGGCCACACACTGGGATGCCGGCATCCAGGATAAGACGGATGGCAGGGAGAATCTCTACCCCACCCTCTAACTTCAGGGCATCGCAACCCGTCTCCTGCATGATGCGGATAGCGTTGCGGGCGGCATCCTCAGGATCTACCTGGTAGGTGCCAAAAGGCATGTCACAGACCACCAACGCGCGCTTCACGCCACGCACCACACTGCGGGCATGGTAAATCATTTGGTCCAGGGTGATGGGTAAGGTAGTGAGATTACCGGCCATCGTGTTGGAGGCGCTGTCACCCACAAGAATGACGTCCACACCGGCACCATCCACAATCTGAGCCATCGAATAATCATAGGAAGTGAGCATGGCAATCTTCTTACCGCTCTGCTTCATTTCAAACAGACGATGCGTCGTTACTTTACGGGTATCATCTACCAAATATCCTGCCATAAAATATATTAAATAGGTGTTCTTAGATGTTTTTTATAAAAATCGGCTGCAAAAGTACAGTTTTCTCCTCATTTTACCTTATCTTTGCGCACAAATTTGACACAAAAGGCATAAAATGGCAGAAATAAGACCTAAAAAGGCAAGCCTGGACCACGTCCTGAAATACATGGGTATCTTTGGTGGCGTGCAGGGACTGATGATGCTAATGGGCGTGGTACGCAATAAACTGGCATCACTGTTCCTGGGGACTGCCGGCTTTGGACTCATGGCCATCTACAACAGCATCACTGAACTTGTTCAGAGCGGCTCCAACTTAGGCCTTCCGATTGCCTCCGTGCAGCAACTGTCAGAACTCTTTGAGTCGGGTGACGATGCCGCCATCACACATTTCGTGAAGGTCGTGCGCACATGGAGCTTCTGGGCGGCTCTGCTCTGTATCACTCTCACGTTGGCATTAGCTCCGTTTCTGGCACATTTGTTCTTTGAGAATGAGCCCTCCCGCATCTGGGATATCATGTGGCTGGCGCCGATGGCTGCCATGGCCATCGTCTTCTCGGGTGAGGCGTCCATCCTTAAAGGCCTGCGCCATCTGAAGCGCGTGGCCTCCATCTCTGCCATCAGTGCTGTGACGACATTGTGCCTGACGGTACCTTTCTTCTGGGCCATGGGACTGCGGGGCATCTTACTGTCATTGAACATCAGCACACTGGCCGTACTCGCCGTGCACTTCATGTTTACACTACCCCTGTTCCCCTGGCGCATCGGCTTTTTCTCCCGAGACATCTTCCGTGAAGGGCTACCCCTGCTGCGCATCGGCATCCCCTATGTGCTGGCGGCTGTTGTAGGCACCGGCTGTGCCATGCTCCTGCAAGCCTTCCTCAAGCGTGAGAGCTCAGAGGAGACCCTCGGTCTCTACCGCGTAGCCTACACCCTCATGGTGAGCTATGCTGGCATCGCCTTCTCGGCCTTTGAAGCAGATTACTTCCCACGCCTGTCCAGCGTCAATCACCATCGCGAAGACCGCAATGAAGTCATCAACCAACAGATACGCGTTGGGGTGATGGTGGTGGCACCCATGATGCTTATCATGCTCGTGTTCATGCCCGTCATCCTCTCCCTGCTCTTCAAAGATGAGTTTCTGCCGGCTGCCGATATGGCCGTCTGCGCTGTCTTCTACACCTTCCTGCGCGCTATCACCGTGCCCATTGGCTATACGGCTCTTGCCTGCGGCCATTCGATGCGTTACATGGTGATGGAAGCTATCTACGATGTGGTATCGTTGCTGCTCATTGCCTACAGCTATCACATCTGGGGGCTCATGGGCGCTGGCATCGGCCTCTCGCTCTCCGCCCTCTTTGACCTCCTGCTGATAGGCATCACCTATGGCGTCCTCTATCGCTTCCGCATGACGGTCTCCACCGCACGTCTGGCCATCGGGCAGTCACTCCTCGTAGGGACCTGCCTGGGCGTTTGTCTCCTCCTGCCACCGACCGTGAAATATATCATAGGTTCGCTCCTCATTGCACTGTCGATGGCCTACAGCTATCGCTATCTCAGCCGGGAATCCACCGTCATCCTCAAAATCCGTAACAAGCTACGTCGATGACTGCCAATCCGCGCCCTACGCCCGAGGTGGCTGTACTCGTGGCAGCCTACAACGCAGCAGCCACCCTACCACAGGCGCTGTCCTCCCTGCGCCGCCAGACCTTGGAGCGCATCGAGATCCTCTGTGTGGATGACTGCTCCACGGATAACACCCTGACCCTCCTGCAGGAACAGGCGGCTGAGGATGCCCGCATCCGGGTGTTCCAGACGCCCGTCAACAGTGGACAGGCCGTGGCACGCAACCTGGCACTGCGACATGTGACTGCACCTTATGTCTGCATGGTGGATGCCGACGACTGGCTCTCCGACGATTGCCTGGCAGCTGCCGTCCACACGTTCCACGCCCATCCACAGACGGACTGTGTCATGCTACGTCTCATGCAGCATTTCCAAGATACGGGGGAAGAGAAGGATTATGGACTCCCCGCGGCTTTACAAGGGGACAACGCCATCAGCGGCAGAGAGGCTTTTGAGCGCTGCATGGACGGATGGAAGCTGCATGGTCTTTATGTGACACGCACCGCCCTCCACCGTAAGATACCCTTCGACACCACCACACGCCTTTACAGCGATGACAACACCTGCCGCCTGCATTTTTTGAACAGCCGTGAAGTACGCGCATGTGCAGGTATCTATTATTATCGGAAACACGCCGCATCGTTGACCAACGAAAGCCACTTCCATCTGCATCGCTTTGATTTCATGGAAGCCAACCTCAGCCTCCTGCTGGCCATGAAGAAAGCGGGGATATCACGTGCGATGATTCATCGCTTCGAGGGTAGCCGATGGATGACCTTCATCGCCTGCTACCGTCTGTTTCTTCAGCACCAGGCTGAGCTCTCCGAGGCTGAGCAGCAGGCCTTACGCCCCAGATTCCTCACCATCCTTCACACCTTCCGGCCTTCACGCCTCCCGCTGCGCTATCGATGGAAGCCAGGCTACTGGCTGACCCTCAGTATGCGTCTCTTCGACCTCCAGCAACGCATATATTTTGCGTTTAAATATAAAATAATGTCCACGCACGCGTGATATATCAGAAAAAACATTTACCTTTGCTCCCACAGAACTTCAATAAACTACACTACTATGAAAAGGATTACCGCTATCTTGTGGCTCTTATGCATGTATGCCGGCATCTCCCTGCAGGCTGCCAGTCTCACGGCCGGACGTGAATACTACATCGTTCTGGGCATCTATGACAAAGCCCTGGGTTCCAGCAGCGATGGCACCTCCCCTGCCCTCTCAGCCATTGGCACCAACGAGGAGCTCAACAGCTATATCTTCATCGCCGAGGAGTCCGGACAGAGTGGTTATGTCCTGCTGAAGCAGAAGAGCACGGACCGCTATCTGGCTGCCAGCACATCCAATACTTATAGTGTCGTGTTCCAAAGTAATAAAGGCACGTCCGACGCCTACTGTTGGAAAGCAGAGGAAGGTCCCCAGCATCAACTGGTCAACAAGCGCAATACTGGCAAACGGCTGGGTATTGACGGCGGCCAGAGCGGAAAGGAATATGTAAGTGTCTATTACGACAAGAACCGTGGCTCGCATGCCGAATTCGACATTATCCCCGTAGCTGGTACCGATATCACCGATGCACGTCGTGCCTACGAAGGTGATATCTATACCAATGCCATTGGTCGTCAGGAAGTGGATTACTTCAAGATCTATGACAAGAAGATTTCCTATTCCGACCCCATTGACATTCATATCTCCGCTGCGGAGGAAGCCATCCGTGGCCAGGCATCACGCGTCACGTTGGGTAGCCTCGACACCTGGCTGATCTTCGATAACATGAAGCCCGCAGACCTCTTGAGCTCCCCCGACATCTATCGTGTCTATATCGGCAACTCGCAGGCAAAGGTCGGCACCAACTGTCTCGTCGAAATCTACCTGAACGGCTCCGTTATCATCCCGACACGCGCTGGCGGCAACAGCCTCCATGCCCTTACGCTCTACTCCGAGCCAAACTGCGAGGGCAGCAGCACATGGGTGGGTACTGATGCCACCAAGTCAACCCTTGACCGCAACAGCAACATGGCCCGCAGCTTCGTCCTCAAGCGCGGACACATGGCCACGCTGGCCACCGGCACCAATGGCACGGGCTACAGCCGCGTCTATGTCGCCGACCATGCAGACCTCGTCATCAACGAGCTGCCCACCGCCCTGGACCGTCGCATCACATCGGTCTTCGTGAAGGCTTGGCCGTATCTCTCCAAGAAAGGGTGGGCCGACACGGGCGGTGCCACTAAGGGCCCGTCACTGGGAGCTACCTGGTACTGGTCCTGGAGCGCAGGGTATAACTCCACCTCGAATATGGAATATGTCCCCTGCCGCCAGCACAAGTATTGGCCCAGTGCCAGCGAGGTGAACAACAAGACAAGCACGGCGGCCTTCTCCATCAACGAGCCTGAACACTCTGAGCAGCATACCACCTGCGCCTGTGGAGGCACCGTGGACGCCTGGTACTGCACCACCATCACGCCTAACTTCCAAGCAGGTGGCGGACGCATCGGTTCTCCCCAGCCGACAGACTTCAGCTGGTTGTACGACTACTTCACCAAAACAGACAACATGGCTTATCGCTGTGACTTCGCCGTCACCCACGCCTACTGGCAGGTCAGCGGACGCAGTGCCGCGGACTACGCCTCATGGTTCGCCAGTGAATGTAAGAAGGTGTGGGACAATACCGGTCGCCCGCTATGGCTGACAGAGATGGAGATGAGTGCGTCCTGGCATAGCGAACAAAGCGGTTTCTCCGAGGAGAAGTTCCGTTCCCTCTTGCAGGCCGTGCTGGAGAAGCTCGATGAATGTGACTATGTGGAACGCTATGCCATCTACAACACCGACGTGAACTGGAAGAGTCACATGTTCTATAATGAAGGTGGATTCACCCCGTCGGGCCAGGTCTATCGCGACCACCATGCTACATTTGCCTACAACAACAAATACACCAAGGTGCCGAATTGGTGGGCCCCCTCGGCTAAGAAACCGTCCTTCACGATGGAACAGAGCTCTACGGGAAAGCTTTCCTTCCGCATCAACAACCCCAATGGCGACCTCACGGAACGCATCGTGGTAGAACGCCAGGCGGGCGGCGATGGCGATTGGGAACCCATCGGTGAAATCACAGACCGCTATCGCTTCGACAACAGCGTGCAGAGCCTCACGAATGTGGATCCCGCAGGCATGGATCTGGAGTCAGACCGTTTCCGCGTTACGGTGACCACCCTCCTCGGCAAGACCGTCAGCAGCTCGTCTGCCGATCTGGGCTTCCTCACCAATCCGGGTATCGAGACGGACTCCAAAGATGAAGTCAACGGCTGGACCTGCACACGTGATGCTGCCAACGGCTACACTAAGGCCGCCTCGGGTGACACCTACTTCGAGGTATGGGACGGCACCGCCAGCAAGATCAACTTCGACTACTCCCAGACGGTGACAGACCTCACCCCAGGTATCTACACCCTGTCTGCCAACGTCTTCAATACCACCGACAATGTGGATGGTGCCACCGTCAACGGTGCCGTAGGTCTCTATGCCCAGACCTCCACGAGCCTCTACTTCGCTCCTATCACCGACGACACGTCCATCGCCTCCGATGCCCAAGACTTGTCCGACGTACCCCTCACCACCTTAGACCGCATCATCGTCTCCGACAACTACCTGCGCGTAGGTATCCGTAACATGGGTACCATGTCAGCACGCTGGGCGGGCGGTGATAACTTCGTCCTCAAGCGCATCGGCAGCCTCACTGGTGTGGACACCGGACGGGAACGTGCACTGGCCGACATCCAGATCTATCACCTCATGCCAGCCCTCGATGAGCAGGCGACCAGCGATGTCAGCGTTCCGCGCGATGCCAGCCGCTTCATCGTCAACCCCGATGCCAACCGCGGTGACAGCTACGGCTGGGAGGGAAAGAATGTAGGCTACAAGACCGACAACGAATCTTACGATGGCGTCAGCACCAACACCTACTGGAACCAGTGGAAGTCCGGTGAGTACAGCTCAAGCCTCACACAGGAGATCACAGGGCTGCCGGCAGGTAAATATACCTTCAGTGCCATCCTGCGCGGACAGAACACCGCCACCATGACCCTCTCCGCTACAGCCAATGCCATCACCGTGTCGAAGACCATCACCGGCACCGGCACGACCTCGCCCGAGGGTAGTCCCTATGCCAATGGCTGGCAGGTGGTGACGACAGATCCCATCATGGTGGATAACGGTCAGACCCTGGCCATCTCCTTCGAAATGACCTCTACGGCCACAGCTTGGTGGAGCGCAGACCACTTCGCCCTCACCCTTGTGGAGATTCCGGCATCACGCACAGGCATCACCGACCTCCCCGAGAGTGCCGCCACTTTCAAGGATGCCAGCTCCAGCGTGTACGACCTCCTTGGCCGACGCATCGCTCAGCCATCATCACAACTGAAGAAGGGCCTCTACATCATCAACGGTCGCAAAGTCCTCATCAAATAGCTTTCATCCTTAATCCTTAATCTTTAATCCTTCATCTCAATTAATGAGAATTCTTCTCGTCGGAGAATATTCTAACGTCCACTGGACCTTGGCCGAGGGCTTACGAGCCATCGGCCACGAGGTTACAGTGGTCTCTGATGGCGATGGTTGGAAGGACTACCCTCGCGACATCAACCTGAAGCGAGGCCCTATAGGCTCTAAACTCTCCACCCTCAACTATCTACGCCGGATCGCCTGTGTATTCCCCCGCCTGCGCGGCTATGACATTGTACAGCTTATCAACCCCGTCTTCCTCGACCTACGTGCCGAGCGCATCTGGCCGTTCTATCGCTACCTGCGTCGCCATAACAGAAGTCTCTTCCTTGGGGCTTTCGGTATCGACCATTACTGGGTGAAGGTGGGCATGGACTGCAAGACTTTCCGCTATTCCGACTTCAACTTCGGTTCCCAACTCCGCGACTATCCTTTCATGCGAACGATGATTGCTGACTGGTTGAACGGTCCCAAGGGCACCTTGAATCAACGTATCGCGGAGGACTGCGACGGCATCATCACCGGGCTCTATGAGTATGAGATGTGCTATCGTCCCTTCTTCCCCTCCAAGACCCGCTTTATCCCCTTCCCCATTAACTTCTCCTCCGTCACCCCCACCTCCACCATAAACCATAAACCCTCCACCATAAACCATAAACCCTCAACCATAAACCATAAACCCTCAACCATAAACCATAAACCCTCAACCATAAACCTCTTCATCGGAATCCAGCGTTCCCGTTCCTCCTATAAAGGCACCGATATCATGCTCGCTGCCCTCCAACGCCTCAAGGCTGACTACCCCGACAAGATCAACATTTTCAAAGCCGAGGATGTACCCTTCGCACAGTATCAGGAGATGATGAACAACAGCCATGTCCTGTTGGATCAGCTATACAGCTACACCCCCGCCATGAACGGTCTGTTGGCCATGGCCAAGGGACTGATTCTCGTGGGCGGTGGAGAACCGGAACACTACGAGCTGTTAGGCGAGAAGGAGCTGCGCCCCATCATCAACGTGCAACCTTCCGAGGAGGATGTCTATCAGCAAATCGCCACACGTCTGCTTTCCGGCAAGGAGAACATCCATCAGCTGCAGCTGGACAGCATCGAATATACCCGTCGCCACCACGACCATATCAAGGTGGCACAACAATACTTGGATTTCTGGCAAGCCTCGCTTACTTGATGTTTCTTCTGTCAGCCTCTCACGATATCCCCATCGGGACTCTCCTCCACCACGAAATCTGAGAAGCTGCTCCAATACGAGCCATGAAAACGCGGACACGCCATCAGTGTCCACAACTCCGCCACCGCCTCCTGCATGCCTTGCACCGATGCCCGTGTGGGTGCTGTAGTGCTGTAGCGAATGGGAAAACGTGCGCTGAGCACAGGTAGTAAGCTCGGGTTATCCGTGGCGACATAGAAAGTCGTTTCCGGATCACGTTCCAGATCCTTACACATGGCATCCTCAAATGCGCTGAGCGGACTATGCAGGATGGACTGCGTGTTGTCCGTCTGTCGGATATGGAGGCCTACCGTATGAGGCGTGATCATCGAAAGACGTTGTTGCAACAGCCCCTCCACCGCTGCTGACGGACGGAATAACTGCTTTAACCAATGCTTTTCCGAGGGATAGAACGTGGAACCGGTCTGTATCAAGACACGACCGTGAAGGCGATGAAGGATATCCTCTGCCAACTCCGCATCCCTGTGTGGGGCGGATAAAATAGCTGAGATAATGTCATCCGTCAAGCGGACATCGAAGGCGAGACGCTGATACAAGGAAGGTAGCCAAAGGTTACGTTTCCTCGCCACACCATAGCGCAGCCACGACGTGCTTTCCACGATATGCACCGTCACGCCACTTAGTTCCGCAGGAAGGGTCAATGCTTGGAAGAGATCACTATAGCGTGCATTCAACTCCTGATTGCGCAACCATACCATCTCCAAAGCAGCATGGCAGTCACGCGCTAATGCCAATGCTGACATCATCGCACGCAGACGATTGCAAAGTCCACCTATGGGAATGAGAACGATTGTATCTACCTTCGCTGCCATCTATGCCTTCCTTTCATGAATTCCAACGAACCAGCCGAAGTGCCAAACGCCAGGCACCGCGACCACCCACAGCGGTATAGTCGCAGAGCATGACGCCCAATAGTCGCAAAGGCTTTACCGGATGAGCGTAGATGTCTGCCGCCATCTGGTGGTATGCGGCAGCACCTTCGGTACAGCGTTCCTTCCGCAACTGTCCCTCACCTATCTTCGCGCGCAGATAAAGGCTTCTAAGACCACGTCTGCGTTCGCGATATTTGAGTTCTGAGGCATGGGACAGCTCATCATATACACATTGCATGGCTTTCACTTGCGCCTCCCAGGAGTGACTGAAGCCGGAACCTGTGAGGCTGTTGTCATGAACGAGGATACGGTGATATTCCTTACCTTCCATCCAATAGATGGAGGGTTTCGCCAGCAATGCTCGTGCGCCAAGTTCCCAATCATCCCACACACGCATCTCCTCATTCCAACCACCGATGCCACGCAGCCACCGCGTGTTGAACACCATAGAATGGGTGCCCATCATACTCGTAAGCACATGTTCAGAGAAACCACCGCCTCGCACATAGTCACGTACTTTCCGCTGGTCGTTCACCTCCATACACACCGGGGCATAGATCATGTCAAACGCCCCCAGCTCCATCACCTTCAACACATCCCCTATGAAATCGTCCGACAGGATGTCATCACTATCAAAGAAATAGACATACTCCGTCTGGCACGCCTGCAACCCACGATTACGTGCAGCCGCAGCACCTTGTCGCAACTCGCTCAACACCTGAATCGGGAAACCGTCATCACGATGTGCCCACGCCCACTGCTGACACACGGCCAGGCTGTCATCTGTAGAGCCGTTATCCACCACCACCAACTCAAAATCATGGTTCCTGGATGCTGCGATACTGTCCAACGTCCGCACCACCCTGTCCTTCCTATTCCACACCGGAACTATAATCGTGAGTTTCATCCTTAAACCCCTTAAACCTTAAACCTTAAACCTTAAACTCGAAAATGACGTTGGTCATTTTCGTACGTACCTCACCCCATACCAGATCTTACGAAAGACAGGGATGAATCGCGTGCGCATACGGATCGACAGCGAGATAGCCTCCCGCAGGGTACGCAGGAAGGCCAAAGGCAACGAGTAGCGGTAGCCATAGACAGCACCACGCGAACGCAGCACCTTCGTCTCAGAGACATGCATGCCCGTGGACAACGGACGTGTTGTACCCAGGTCTATCGGGACAATCCTCGCTCTCAGCCCGCTGTCCATGGCATCGATCATGAAAATCTCCTCCTCACCGGCACATAGCTTCTGGGAGCCCAAACCGAAGCGCTCATCGAAACGTATGCCTGCATGCCATACCCGTGCACGAAACGTCATCTCCCAAGAACAAACATAATAGCTACGAGGATGCTTGCGATAGTCTATCTCAACCTCAGGATATTTCTTAAAATAGCTCTTGTCAACGACACTGCGCATCCGCATCAAGGCAATATCCACGTCGGGATGCTGGAGGTAATAGGAGTTGACAAGGCCGAAGGATTCTCGGCTGAACTTCTCATCATCATCGGTGATGATACAAACCGCATCCTCCAAAGGATCCTCTAGCAAAGAATGCACCGTCTTGATGGCGGTATTGCGGCTCCGGCTCAAGCCACGTCCAGGCAGGGTGACCAACGTGACATCCCCTCTCGACGTGAGTTCGGCAGTCTCTGCCTCTGCCTCCTCACTCAGTTCCTGATAGGTCTGTTGCCACACCACTACGTAATGCACCTCCGGCTCCGGTTCACGGAGTACGGCCGGTACCCGCAGGATGCGCCGGTCGATCGTTGATATCAGAATAAATATTTTCATCTCTTGAGCCCCTTAAACATTAAACGCATTAATCGCTTCAATCACATAATCGACCTCCGCATCCGTCATCGTTGGTGAGATGGGAAGGCTGAGGATCTCACGGTGTATCTGTTCCGTCACAGGCAGCTTCAGCCCATGATACTCGCTGAGCGCCAGCTGTTTGTGTGGAGGTATCGGATAATGGATGAGCGTCTCGATGCCCTGTGACTTCAGCCATTGCATCAACTGCTGACGGAAACTGGTACGGATGGGGAATACATAGAAGACATGCTCGCGTGGGTCACGCGGGATGACTGGCTCAATGATGAGCGGGTTGTCGATGCCCTCGATATAACGTGCCGCAATCTCACGGCGACGTTCGTTGTCAGCATCCAGGCGCGGCAGCTTCACGTCGAGGGCCGCCGCCTGCAGCTCATCCGTGCGCGAGTTCATGCCAGGTAGCTCATGCACATACTTCGTACTGGAACCATAGTTCCCCAGCATGCGGATGGTCTGTGCCAACGTATCGTCGTTGGTTGTGACACAGCCTGCATCACCCAGCGCACCAAGGTTCTTAGCCGGATAGAAGCTGAAGGCCGCAGCATGTCCCAGCGCACCCGCACGACAGTCATCCTGCATGGCACCATGTGCCTGTGCCGCATCCTCGATTACCAGCAGATGATGCTCGGCAGCATAGGCATTGATGGCTTTCATATCACAGACACGCCCATACAGGTGTACGGGCAGGATGGCCACGGTACGTTCGCTGCGACAAGCATCCAGCTGTTGGACATCGATGAGATAGTCGCTGAGCGACGGCTCACACAGCACAGGCTTCAGTCCCGCCTCCTGGATGGCCAGGATGGTAGCGATGAAGGTATTCGCCGGTACGATGACCTCACTGTCATCCGACCACCAGTTCAGTCGCTTGCATGCCCGCAGGATAAGCGTAAGCGCCTCCAGACCGTTGCCGCAGAGGATGCAGTGCCTTACACCGATATATTCTGCAAAATGATGTTCGAAAGAGGAAACGCAGTAGCCCTGCAGGTACCATCCGCCACGCACCACACGCGTTACGGCCTCACTCAGCTGGGGCTCGAAGCTGTTGTTCAGACGCTTCAAGTCCAAGAAGCGCACGCCATGCAGTTCCGTATCGGTCGTGGTCGTCATCTGCTGGATGAGCGTGCGGTCCAGCTCCAGCTCATAGGTGTCATAGCACACCGAGCGTGCTCCGAAGCCTTCCTTCTGGAAGATGAGCCCTTCGTTGAGCCATTGGCCTCCATGTTCCGTGGAGATGCCGAAGTCCAGGTAAGCCATCTGGCGGTACCGCTCGTTGATGAGATGACGGAACAACAAGTCCAAGGCACCCATCTCACGTCCCTTCTCCCCTGCCGCGATATACTGGATATGTGCCACCTGCGTGGTGACAAACACCAGACACCCTGCCACGATCTCGCGGTCATGACGAACCAGGAAGAGCTTGATCTGCTGCGGGAAACGGGACATCAGCAACTGCATCTCCTCCACGCTATGCACGGGCGTCACGCCATGGTGGCGCGACAACACATCCGTGAGCAGCACCCAATACTCCTGCAACGTCGGCCAGTCCTCCTCCGTCATGCGGTCGATATACAGACCGTTGTCGATGGCTTTGCGGGCACCACGCAGACGTAGCTTGCGCATCTGCAAGGGATTCTGCATGCACACCACGCTGCTCACGCCACGCGACAGCAGGCGCGCCTGCGCGCGAAACAAAGCATACAGATCCTCCTGCGCTGCACAGGAACTATAGATATAAGGAATCGGCTTATACACCATCCGATGTGCCTGCAGGTAGTCGATATACCAGTAACAGATGGCCTGCATCATGTTCAGCACCTGCGTCTGCGAGGCGGCTGTCGTCAGGATAAGACCGCCGTAGGTCAAGCCTTGATGGGAATAGATAGTCCCCTCCGCCTCCACCCAATTAGCGGGGAAGAGAGCCACGAGTTCATTGTCCTCGTACAACAGCAAAGAGCAATCGGAAAAACGGTCGGAATGATAATCCATGAAGCGGCGCTCCAACAAAAACGTGCCGTTCTTGGACTCCTTGACGAATGCATCCCATTCGTCAGCCAGTTGCGGGGTGTACTGTATGATTTTCACGATATCCCATGGTCGGTCAGTGTAGCGCCTACGGGAATCGAACCCGTGTTCCATGCGTGAGAGGCATGTGTCCTAGCCGCTAGACGAAAGCGCCATAAAAAAGAAAAGGGAGTTTTCGGCTGGTGCGGTGCGTACGGGGCTCGAACCCGTGACCCCATGCGTGACAGGCATGTATTCTAACCAGACTGAACTAACGCACCGTGCTTTGTAGCGCCTACGGGAATCGAACCCGTGTTCCATGCGTGAGAGGCATGTGTCCTAGCCGCTAGACGAAAGCGCCAAGAGCGGAAGCTGGGGGATTCGAACCCCCGGTACGGTAACCCGTACGTCAGTTTAGCAAACTGGTGGTTTCAGCCACTCACCCAAACTTCCATTCTTTATGTCAAAAAACATCCCTTTTCGGAAATGCGGTGCAAAGGTAGATGTTTTTTACGAATTATGCAAGAAAAGTCAAGGGAAAAATATATCTTTGCGCCAAAATTACAGAAATGAACATGAACGACGAAATACTACCCCGTGGTGTGCAACGCATCCAACTGCCTCAAAATGTGGATGAACGAGGGGCACTCTCCTTCTTGGAAGGCGGGAAGGACATCCCTTTCAAAGTGGAACGCGTGTTCTGGATCACCGACGTCCCCGAAGGACAGATGCGCGGTGCCCATGCCCACTGGACCTGCCACGAGGCGCTCTTCCCCGTCACGGGAAGCTTTGAGATTGAAGTGGATGATGGCGAACGCTGCTGCACGCTGCAGATGAACCGCCCCAACGAGGGCATCCTCATCTCCGCCGGTGTCTGGTGTGAGCTCCGTCATTTCGCCCCCGGCACAGCCTGCATCGTCATGGCCTCACAACCCTACGATGCCTCCGGCTACGCTCACGACCGCGCCGAATGGCGACGGATGGTCAAGGGTATCGCCTCCTGATGTTCCTGGCAGAAGCGCTCTGCATCCTCCACGACACAGGCCAGATAGCCACCGCCACCGGCACCCGGCATCTTCCATGCCATTACACCCGGCACCTTTGACCACTTATCTATAAATTCTTGAACTTTTGAACCTTGAACTCTTGAACCTTGAACTTCTTGAACTTTTTGACCAGCCTCTAAACTCTCAACTCTCAACTCTAAACTATTACTCGGCCGCACCATCCCTGGGAACATGGCCACCTGTGCCTCGAAGGATGCACGGTACGCCGCCGCAAAGGCGTCGAGGTCTCTGTTCATGATGGCCTGCCAGCAGTCATCGGCCGCCTTGGCCAAAGCTTTCACCTTGGATTCGGTGATATCCTTCCCCTCGACCACAGAGCAGCCCTCCTTTCGAGGCTCCATCGGTATCATCACCAGATGATGCTCCAACCACGCAAGGACAGACTCCTCATTGCAGGTCTCTATTTTCTCCGGCCAGAAACGGTTGTTGTAGTAATGGCGGCATAGCCCTGGCACACAGATACCTATCGAATCCTGTGCGCCGCTGATGATACCGTCGGAACGCTCAGGGTCGTTCTCGAAACAGAACACCAGCTTCGCCAGCATCTCCGGCTCCATGTTAGGCAACTTCACCGGCCAGAGTTTTTTTATCATGTTTCGCGTACTAGTAGAAAGTCCACAACGGTCTCGAATCTCGAAGTCGGGCACCAAGGAGATGGTGATGGCCCAACCGGGAGCATACTGGCTCACATACGGCTGGTCAATCCACGTGCCGGCCAAGTCTAAACGCGTGGGAATCTCGCAGGTCGCAGCCTTCAGGTCGGTGGACGAACGTGCCGTCATACCTTCCGCGGGCGTACGCTGCAGCACCACATATTGGATGCCGCGCTCCTCGCAGAAGCGACGTTTCTCCTCGTTGCTGCCGTCTGCATTCACGACAAAGATATCCGGTCGGATGGCCTCCACCGTGGGGATGAAATCCATGACACCGTCACCCTGATTAATGAATGCGTCCTTCACATAACGGATGCTCTTGACCATGAACAGACGTTCCTGCTCAGGGTACAGCGTCTTATGGTTCTTGTAATGTAGGATGGTGGCATCACTACCAATGCCCACATACAAATCGCCATAGGCTGACGCCTGGCGGAAGAACTCCACATGCCCGCTATGCAGCAGGTCATAACAACCACTTACGAAGACTTTTTTGTTTGCCATTATGTCTTAAATTCTTAAACTCTTAAACCTTTGAACTCTTAAACTCATGAACCCTTACAGATTCCACAAATCCTCATGCCAGCGGATTTCCGGCGCTTCTAACGGGCTGTGGACAACGACGGCGATGGCTGAATAGCGGACAGGCATGGGAGACGGGTGCTGGAGTTTCCAAGCCATCATCGCGCGCCACATGAGCGTTTTTTTCTTAGCCGTGATGGCCTCCTCGGCATTCCATGCCTCGCCGTGGCGTGTCTTCACCTCCACGAAATACAGCTTTCCTTCCCGTTGGGCGATGATGTCAATCTCCTTGTGCTCGTGTCGCCAGTTCCGTGCCAGGATCTTGAAGCCGTTTTCTTGGAGGTCGTTCACCGCTACATCCTCACCCCATTTGCCGAAGTCATTATGGTGCGCCATCAGGACGTCAGAACTGGTTTACAAGACCTTGACTTTCAGCTTCGCATAAGCGCGTTCCACTTTCTCCAGCGCCTTCTCCACGCTCTCATCGCGTGCCAAGAGCACGCCCATGCGGCGGTGACCTTGAATGAAGGGTTTGCCGAAGAGACGAATCTGCACGTCGGGCTCTGACAGCACCTCATCCAGGTTCTCAAACTCCACCATCGTTGTATCACCTTCCACCACGATGGCCTTGGAGGCACTGGGACCGTAGAAGTTCACCTTCGGGATGGGCAGACCCAGCACGGCACGGGCATGCAGCGCAAACTCTGACAGATCCTGGGAGATCATCGTCACCATACCCGTATCGTGTGGACGGGGTGATACCTCGCTGAAGAGCACGTCGTCACCGCACACGAACATCTCCACACCGAAGATACCATAGCCGCCCAGGGCATCCGTTATCTTCTTGGCGATATTCTGCGCCTGTGCCAACGCCTTCTCACTCATGGGCTGTGCCTGCCATGACTCACGGTAGTCACCATCCACCTGATGATGCCCGATGGGATTCAGGAAGGTCGTACCGCCACAGTGACGCACGGTGAGCAGCGTGATCTCATAGTCGAACTTCACGAAGCCCTCCACGATGACCTCACCGCCACCGGCACGACCACCCTCCTGGGCGATCGTCCATGAAGCGTCAGCATCCTCGGGACGTTTGCAGACACTCTGGCCATGACCCGATGAGCTCATGATGGGCTTCACCACGCAGGGCGTGCCCACCTCGCGGATGGCGGCGTCAAACTCCTCACGCGTAGCAGCAAAACGATAGTTGGACGTCGGCAGCCCCAGCTTCTCATGTGCCAGCTGGCGGATACCCTTACGGTTCATCGTCAGGAACGTGGCGTTGGCCGTAGGAATCACGTTGAAGCCCTCCTTCTCCAGCTCCACGAGTGTCGGAGTTGCTATCGCCTCCACCTCGGGGATGATCAAGTCCGGTTTCTCTTTCTCGATGATCTCACGCAACTTCGCGCCGTCCAGCATGGATAGCACATAGCTGCGATGCGCCACCTGCATGGCGGGTGCGTTCTCATACCTATCGAGGGCTATCACCTCCACGCCAAAGCGTTGCAGCTCGATAGCCACCTCTTTTCCCAGTTCACCAGACCCGCACAGCAGTGCTTTCTTTGCCACCTTCGTCAGCGGCGTCCCAATCTTTATCATGTTAGTTTACTGTTTACCGTTTACGGTTTACTGTTTTCTTTTCGACAAAGGTACGACAATTCTTTCTAACCCACCTCTTTTTAACCTACGAATATGCCTCACTCAGCTCTTTTTTGCATTTTTGTACCAAGTAAAGAGTTTGTTGACGCCTTCTTCTATTTCCACTTTGTGCGTCCAGCCGAGGCTGTGGAGTTTGCTCACGTCGATGAGCTTGCGCATGGTACCGTCAGGTTTGCTGGCATCAAAGACGACTTCGCCCTCAAAGCCGACGGCTTTCACCACCAGCTCACTCAGCTCACGGATGGTAAGTTCTTTCCCTGTGCCTACATTGATGTGGCAGTTGCGAATCTCGCCTAAGCTGGGGATGTATCCTCCGCGACCAGTGCTGTGGTTACGATCCACCACACCGTCGGCGGCCACGCCGTAATGCACCGATGAGTATTTCTCTATGCCGATGATATCTTTAAAATCCACGTTCAGCAGCACATGCACGGAAGCATCCGCCATATCTTCGCTCCATAGGAACTCACGCAATGGCTTACCGGTGCCCCACAGCGTCACTTTGTTATCTTCAATACCGTACCATGCCAGAATCTTACGAATCAACGCTTCATCGCTCTTGCCGTCAATCACATATCGCACCTGCTCGCCATTCTCTTTGATGTTGGCCCCCACCGGACGTATCGTCAGATCACGCCGGATGGCCTCCCATGCGCCGTCGTGTATCAGCTTCGCAAGATACACCTTACGCATCATGGCCGGCATCACGTGGCTATTCTCCAGATGGAAGTTATCATTCGGGCCATAGAGATTCGTCGGCATCACGGCAATATAGTTCGTGCCGTACTGCAAGTTATAGCTCTCGCACATCTTCAGACCCGCAATCTTGGCGATGGCATACTCTTCGTTCGTGTACTCCAGGGGGCTTGTCAGTAAACAATCCTCTTTCATGGGTTGAGGGGCATTCTTGGGGTAGATGCAGGTAGAGCCCAGAAACAGGAGCTTCTTGACGCCATGGGCGTAGGCCTCGCTGATGACGTTGCACTGGATCTTCATGTTCATCATGATGAAGTCAGCGCGGTACAACATATTGGCCATGATGCCGCCCACAAAGGCCGCCGCCAGGACCACGGCATCAGGCTGTTCTTCATCGAAGAACTTCTTGACTGCCACTTGGTCTGTCAAGTCCAGCTCTTTGTGCGAACGACCTATAAGGTTATAATAACCTCTACACTTCAGATTATTCCAAATAGCAGAACCAACGAGTCCGTTATGTCCTGCTACATATATTTTAGATGATTTGTCCAACATATAAATATTAATTTGAAAAAAGATGGAAGAAGTCCTTCACTGTTTTTCCAATAGACTTCTTATTGTTAATAAACGCTTCCATGACCTTTGCAGTACGATGAACAGGAATAAGTTCATAGTCAGCGATTGCAGCAGGTATGAGACAGGAGGACTCTACAGGCACGAGTACTTCGTCACCTGTGGCGCGTACACGAATGGTGAATGGTTCCCCAATATTCATAATGATCATGAAAGAGTCATATTTTATCATATTCCTATGAAAAGGCTCATTCGTCTCCACTATCCTGATACTAAAATAAGGGGTGTTCAGGACCACATTGGCTTTGTCTAAATCCTCTTCATGCACTGTCTTATATTCCGGATAGACGGTGTAGTCAATGGCTTTTGCTGCCAGTTCCGTATGCAACTCTCGTGGCTTGCCATCCAGCCCAGGACGATTATAGTCAAAGATGCGATAGGTGACATCCGACGACTGCTGTATCTCCACAAGTTTGATGCCTCCACAGATGGCGTGCACACGACCAGAGGGGAGGTAGAACACATCGCCTTTATGTACCTCATGTCTAGCGAGGACTTCTGTGATGGTGCCATTGGCAACGCGTTCCTTATACTGCTCTGGAGTTATCCTTTCCTTAAATCCTGCATAGAGGTATGCACCTGGTTCAGCATCAAGGATATACCACATCTCAGATTTACCAAACTTATTATGCTCTCGCTTGGCCATCTCGTCATTGGGATGTACTTGTATGGAGAGATCCTGATGGGCATCAATGATTTTTGCGAGAAGCGGTAGTTGGTTATTGTACTTGAGTGCAGTCTGTCGCCCTAGGATTTCTTCCGGTCTGCGTGATATAACCTCTGTGAGGTTGTAACACGCCCATGTTCCATTCTCCACCTCTGACTCCGAATTAGGCACACCAGATACCGTCCAATCCTCTGTACCCCATACCAATGTCTTGCGGTTCTGCTTGAAGAGGATAGGATAGAGTTTATCGCGACTGGCTTCGAACATAAAGGAGGAGCAATTATTTAACGATTCCTTTTTCGAGATATTCAGCGAGGTTGGTACGGACTTTTGCAGCAGCACCTTCGCCTGCCACCTTGGCGATATCATGTTCCACCATCAGCTTGACCAACTCCTCGAAGCTCGTCTTGTTCGGGTTCCACCCAAGCTTTGCCTTAGCCTTCGTGGGATCACCCCAGAGGTTGACGACATCTGTAGGACGGTAGAAGTCGGGACTGACTGCAACGAGGGTCTTGCCGACCAACGATGTATGATGGTTGAGGTCTGATGTCTGAGGTCTATTATCCTTCACACAAATGCCTACTTCTTTGATGCCCTCTCCTTCGAAGCGGAGCTCGATACCGGCGTGCTTGAAGGCGAGCTGGGTAAACTCACGTACGGAGTGTTGCACGCCCGTTGCAATCACGAAGTCCTCGGGCTTGTCATTCTGCAGAATGAGCCACATGCACTCCACATAATCCTTCGCATAGCCCCAGTCGCGCAGAGAGTCCATATTACCTAAGTACAGACAATCCTGCAGACCTTGACTGATGCGCGCTGCTGCCAGCGTGATCTTACGTGTCACGAACGTCTCACCACGACGCTCACTCTCGTGGTTGAACAGAATACCGGAGCAGCAGAACATATCGTATGCCTCGCGGTATTCTTTCACAATCCAGAAACCATAGAGCTTCGCCACAGCATAGGGGCTGTAAGGATGGAACGGCGTATTCTCGTTTTGGGGTACTTCTTCTACCTTACCATAAAGCTCAGAAGTTGATGCCTGGTAGATGCGACATGTCTTTTCCAAATGGCAGGCACGTACAGCCTCTAACACACGCAGCACACCCGTTGCATCAACATCTGCCGTGAACTCTGGTGAGTCAAACGACACCTGCACATGGCTCTGAGCTGCCAGGTTGTAGATCTCATCGGGCTTCACCTTATCCACCACCTTCACGAGACTCATCGAGTCACCCATATCTGCGTAGTGCAGGTGGAAGTGCGGTGTGCCTTCCAGATGAGCGATGCGTTCACGGAAGTCCACGGAGCTACGACGGATGATGCCATGTACCTCATATCCTTTCTCTAATAAAAGTTCTGCCAGATACGAGCCGTCCTGACCCGTTATACCAGTAATTAATGCTGTCTTTGTCATGGTTAAAGATTCAAGTTCTTAATAGTTCTCCGCCTTGAGCTGGAAGTAGCTCTGGGGATGGTCGCAGGTGGGACATACCTCGGGCGCCTTCTTGCCGATGACGATGTGTCCGCAGTTGGCACACTGCCAGATGACGTCGCCCTCGCGTGAGAAGACGATGGCCTCCTGGATGTTCTGCAGCAGGCGGCGATAGCGTTCCTCGTGATGCTTCTCGATAGCCCCCACCAGTTCGAACTTCTCCGCAATCTCGTCGAAGCCCTCTTCGCGGGCCTCCTTGGCCATGCGGGCGTACATATCCGTCCACTCGAAGTTCTCGCCATTGGCGGCATCGGCCAGATTCGTGGCAGTATCACTCACGCTGCCGCCATTCAGGTACTTGTACCACATCTTGGCGTGCTCTTTCTCGTTGGCTGCCGTCTCCTCGAAGATGGCTGCAATCTGCACGTATCCGTCTTTCTTGGCCTTGGATGCAAAATAACTATACTTGTTGCGAGCCATGCTCTCACCGGCAAAAGCCTCCTTGAGGTTCTGCTCGGTCTTGGTTCCTTTCAGTGGTTTCATAATTCTGATAATGATTGAAGATTTGTGATTCAGTTGGCAAAAGTAACTCTTTTATCGCAACAAACCATATAAAATCACGTTTTTTCTATCTTCTCCATTCTTTTTAAGCTTTTGTCAATTACTCTTGTATCCTTTTAAATCCCATCCCTCATCCTCATCGTCAGCTCCTTGAGCCCCTTGAAGAACTTCTCCACATCCTCCTCATCTGCTTCGGTGAGTAGCGTGAGCAGCAGTAGTGTGTAGCGGTCCAGGTTTAGATGTTGTCCTTTTCAGACTACTTTTAGCGTGTTGTCACTCGTGGAAAGCCGCGCTGCGAGTTCCCGTACAGGGAAGTACACGTCAGCACGCAGCGTCTCCAACAGTTCGGCGAGAGCATGGCGATAGCGTGTGGCCACGTCCTGCAGTTGCATGTCTGAAATTGGTTTCATAGAAATAAAACTTGAGTCATATCATCAATTATTCTGCAAAATTACTATTTTTACTTGATATGGTCATTAAAAATCTTAAAAAATGTTGTTTTCGGTCCCCCTTATCGCACCTATATCTGCGACACCCTCTCCCACCCTCTCATTACCTTTGCAACAAAAAATTCAGAAGTTCAAAAGTTCAAGAGTTCAAAAGTGTAAGAGGTTTCATTAAGAGCACGCTTTGCGTGGAAATTATTCAAAATTGAATTCAAAATTAAACAAGTATATCTGTATAATTTTGCTTTAATTTGATAAATTTCCCGTCGTAAGACGGCTTATCAAGAGCACGCTCCGCGTGGAACCTTAACCATTAACCCTTAACCATTAACCCCTAACCCTTAACCCTTAACCATTAACCAAAATTCATGTTCCTCAAACCCCATCAAATGTACCTGGAGAGCCAAGGGCTCTACCAGAAGATCTGCCGCCTGGCACAGGTGCGCACAGAGATCATGTCCCTCACCGTCGAAGAAGACCACCTCGTACAAAGCATCTATGATGCCATGTGCCCCGCCACAGAGATCGTCGATCTCGTGTTCCTGCGGGCACAGAAGGACGTCAGCGACGCCGACCTCGCGGAGATGTTCGTGGCCCGCTGGCAAGAGGCGGAGCGCATCCTGGACGTACACCCCGCGTATGTCAGCGACCGTTTCCGTCCGGGTAACAACGTGTCCGAAGTACCCCTCGCCACCACAGAGAAAGAAGCAGAAAGAAGCAAAGAAGAAGAAAGAGAGGCTGCTGCTACCCTATCTCAGAAAAAAGCAGAAGCACAAAAAGAGGGAGCCCCTGTCGTCGTCACCGACGACGCTGCTGCTGCATCTTCTTCAGAGATAAACATCGATGCATTCATCAAGTTCTTCAATCAAACCATGCAGGAGGCACGAGCGGTCATACCGCAGATCCAATGCCTACAGGGAAAACGTCTGGAAGCCCTGCGCGCACGTTGCCATGAATTCAGCAAGAAGACGGTCATGCAAGTCATCCGCGACGCGGCAAGGAGTCCGTTCCTAAACGGGAATGGGAGCCGAGGATGGCGTGCCAGCATCGATTGGATCCTTAAGCCCAACAACTTCCCCCGTATCATGGAAGGCCTGTACTTCGATATTCCCAAGAAGACTCACGGTTTATCTCCCGAGCTCCTCGCCATCAACCGCGAGATAGAACAACAGATACACGCCGACCTCCATCGTCGTCTCGAGGAGCAGCGTCGCGGTGCTGTCACCTACGAGGAATATCAACGCATGAAAGCAGCAGGTGAGATCTAAAAAAGCCCCCGAGCCCCCTAAAGGGGAGCGTTGGGAATGACGAATAAGATATTGAAAAGTCAAAGAAGTGAAAAATTAAAAATGAAAGTTAGAGCATATCAGAAAGGGCAACTCGCCCAGATGTACTACCCCTGGTGCGGCTACCGCCCCGCACTGCGCCGCTTCGCCTGCGACCTGGAGCGTGCCCTCACCCTGCGTGAGGACCTGCGTCGCACAGGTTGGGTACCCCACAACCGCATCTTCACCCCGCTACAGGTGCAACTCATCTTCGACACCCTCGGGGAACCCTAAGTGACCATAAGTGACCGTAAATGACCGTAAGTGACCATAGCTGTCACTTGCGGTCTTTTCATGTCGTACCTTTGCATCGTCAAACAAAAACCCTTAATGCTTTTCGCCAAAACCCTACAAGGTTTTCCTCAAAACCCTGCACCCTTTCGCCCCAAACCCTCAAGGGTTTCCAACAGGACATAAATCCTGAGTCTAAGAGGGAACATAAATCTAACAAAAATCTAAACTTAAATATCTTTCATTGAACATAAATGACCATAATTCATCATAATGAAACATTGCACTCGGTGCAAGGGATTGGCTCACAGCTTGGCTGTGTG
>Ga0310691_10001181_pt1 | contig 41746 bp, 31 predicted proteins | sample 176DNAGHGlowgp2_FD_203887 | JGI IMG/M metagenome (GOLD analysis project Ga0310691, IMG submission 203887) | Sheep rumen microbial communities from Palmerston North, Manawatu-Wanganui, New Zealand - 1766 DNA GHGlow gp2 (v2) (version 2) | ecosystem: Host-associated > Mammals > Digestive system >... | reverse complement strand
CCGCCCGGGGAAGCGGGCAGGCCCTTGGCGACGACCTTCGCCTCCTTCTCGGAGGTCGGGTTCAGGATCGGGTGCAGCACCTCGTCCAGCTGGGCGGGGCTGACGCGCATCACGGCGGTCTTCTCGTCGATCATGCCCTCGTCGAGCATATCGATCGCCATCTGGAGGGCGGCCAGGCCGGTGCGCTTGCCGATGCGGCACTGCAGCATCCACAGGGTGCCTTCCTGGATCGTGAACTCGATGTCCTGCATGTCGTGGAAGTGGTTTTCCAGGCGCTTGCGGATGCCGTCCAGTTCCTCGTACACCTTCGGCATCGCCGTCTCGAGGGACTCGAGGTGGCGGTTGTGGTCGTTCTTGGTGGCCTCGTTGAGCGGGTTCGGGGTGCGGATGCCCGCGACCACGTCCTCGCCCTGGGCGTTGATCAGCCACTCGCCGTAGAAACGGTTGTCGCCGTTGGCCGGGTTGCGGGAGAACGCGACGCCGGTGGCGGAGGTGTTGCCCATATTGCCGAAGACCATGGACTGGACGTTGACGGCCGTGCCCCAGTCATCGGGAATCTTCTCGATGCGGCGGTAGGCGATGGCGCGCTTGCCGTTCCAGGACTTGAAGACGCCGCCGATGGAGCCCCAGAGCTGGTCCTGGGCCGTATCGGGGAATTCGACGCCGAGGACTTCCTTGACCTTCTTCTTGAACTTCTCGCAGAGGTCCTTGAGCTCGTCGGCCGTGATCTCGGTATCGGAAGCGTAGCCTTTCTTCTCTTTCAGTTCGGCCATCATTCGGTCCAGCTGCTGGCGGATGCCCTGGCCGTCGGCGGGCTCGATGCCCTCGGCCTTCTCCATCACGACGTCGGAATACATCATGATAAGGCGGCGGTAGGCGTCGTACACGAAGCGCGGATTGCCGGTCTTCTTGATCATGCCGGGAATCGTCGCGGAGCAGAGACCGATGTTGAGGATGGTGTCCATCATGCCCGGCATCGAAGAGCGGGCGCCGGAGCGGCAGCTCACCAGGAGGGGATCCTCGGGGTCTCCGAATTTCTTGCCCATCAGGGCTTCGGTCGCGTTCAAGGCACCACGGACCTCCATTTTGAGTTCTTCGGTGTAGCCGCCGCCGAGCTGGTAGTACTCGGCGCAGCATTCCGTCGTGATGGTGAAACCTGCCGGGACCGGCATGCCGAGCTTGCTCATCTCGGCCAGGTTGGCTCCCTTTCCACCCAGGAGCTCACGCATGCTTCCATCGCCTTCGGCGGTCTTTCCGCCGAAGCGATAAACGCGTTTTTTCATCTCGTACATAGGATATCAGGTATATCAGTTAGTTTCGCGCCGCGAATTTACGATAAAAAACTCATTATAGCAACTTTGCGGCCAGTTCGGACAGCGTGCTCCGTTCGCCCTTGCGCAGGAAGACGTGCTGGAAGACCTCCTGGCCGGCCATCTTCTCGCCCAGGTGCGTCAGGCCGTTGGACCACTGGTCCAGATAGGGCTGGTCGATCTGGAAGATATCGCCCGTGAAGACCATCTTGGTCCCCTCGCCGGCCCGGGTGATGATGGTCTTCATCTCGTGCGGGGTGAGGTTCTGCGCCTCGTCGATGATGAAGAAGCACCGGCCCAGGCTGCGACCGCGGATGTAGGCCAGCGGTTCGATGATCAGCTTCTCCTTCGTGAGCATGGCTTCAATCCGCTGCGCCTCCTTGGAGGTGGGGCGGAACTGGTCTTTGATCACGTTCAGGTTGTCCATCAGGGGCTGCAGGAAGGGGCTCATCTTCTGTTTCTGGTCGCCCGGCAGGAAGCCGAGGTCCTGGTTGCCGAGGATGACCGTCGGACGCGACAGGTAGATGTGCTCGTACTCGTCTTCCTGGGCCAGGGCGGCGGCCAGGGCGAGCAGCGTCTTGCCCGTGCCCGCCCCGCCGGTCAGCGAGACCAGCTCCACATCCGGGTTCATCAAGGCGTCCAGGGCCAGTTTCTGCTCGTCGTTGCGCGGACGGATGCCGTAGGCGTTCCGGGCCTTGACCAGCACGATGCGGTCGCGGCCGGCGTCGTAGCGGGCGCAGAGGCTCTCGCCGCGCTCGCCTTCCCAGCGGAAGATGTACATCTGGTTGGGAGCGGGTTTCTTCCCGACGACGCGGGACCATTCCACGGAATTGTCCGGCCCGAAGGAGAGTTCCTGCAGGACGTCGGCGTCCGGGGTGAGGTGCTGCACCTCCCGCTGGGAGTCTTCGATCCGCTGGTCCTCGACCTTGTCGGTCAGGTAGTCCTGCACCTCCATCCCGGCGGCTTTCGCCTTCATGCGCAGGTTGATGTCCTTGGTCACGAGCGCCACGAAGCGGTCGGGATGCGTGTCCCGCACCCACATCGCGGTGGAGAGGATGCGGTGGTCCTGCGTATCGTCGATGAACAGGGTGTCGAAAGGCGGCGCGAAGGGGTGGTTGGGTTCCACCTTGATGCAGCCCAGGCCCTTGCCGATCGGCAGGCCCGCTTCCCCGAAGCTCTTGCCGTTCGTGATCTTGTCGATGTCGCGCATGAAGCCGCGGGCGTTGTAGGACAGGGTGTCCGTGCCTTTCTTGAACTTGTCCACCTCCTCGATCACGGCGATCGGGATTACCAGGTCGTTGTCCTGGAACTTGCGGATGGCTTTGTGGTCGTGCAGGATGATGTTGGTGTCGAGCACGAAGATTTTCGGTTTGCCCATGGTGTCAGTCTTCCCCTTCCGCGTTACGCATCAGGGATTCTAAGATGGTTTGTATGCCGGTCTTGGCGGACGCCTTCACGCGGACCTCCGGCGAGCCGGGAACGGGATGCCCCAGCGGGAAGAAGGCCACGTCCTGCAGCAGCAGTTCGGCGTCCAGATAATCGAAATCAGCGTCGTGGATCTGAACCAGCACGCCCGGAATCTCGGAGAAGAGCACGCGCACGGGCTCCTTCTCCTGGTAGGACTGGAGGATGCCGGAGATGTCCACGGTCAGCCCGCACCCCACCGCCATCTGGCGGACGGCGCGGAGCAGGCCGCCCTCGCCCACGGTGCCCCCGGACAGCAGGATGCCGTCTTCGACAAGTTCCCGGACCACCTCGTAGCAGTCCGTGAAGTAGTCCGCGTCGGTAATCTGCGGGGAAGGGCCCCCGCCCAGGCCCAGGGTCTGCGCCAGCAGCGAGCCGCCCAGACGGAAATCCGCCGGGTCGAAGGGGATGAACACCACCCAGCTCTGCGGGTCGGGCGCGAAGGCGGCGGGGCAGGAGCGGCGCGTCCCGAGCACCGGGTGCACGGAACTGAAGGGCTCGCTGACGAAGCCGTACTGGTCCTCGTCGGCCTCCCGCGTGATCCGGGCGCGGAGCGTCAGCTCGGACGGACCGGATGTCCGCGTGCAGCGGTAGGAGGAGAACTTGAGCCCCAGGGCGTCCACGTAATCGGCCGCGGCGCGCACGGAGGCATAGAAGGCCGCCCGTGCCCCCACGGGCTCCATATCCCAGCGCCAGGAGGCGTCCAGGCGCAGGTCGCCGAGCCGGAAACGGCCCGTCCGCCACACGGTGTCGATCAGGGCGGAGGCCACGCGGACGCGGGTGTAGGAATCGGCGGCGGCCGGCGGGACCGTCCGGGGCGTGGCGCACACGGCGTCCAGATAGTCCCCCACGGCGTCCAGGTCGAATTCGGCGCCGCGGAATACCGGATCCAGGGTCTCGTCCACGGCGCGCGCCTCGGCCGGGCCGGGGAAAGGGTGCCGGCCTTCCGGCTCGGTCACCGCATCGAGCAACTGTGCGGGAGTATATTCCTCCTGCACCCCGTCGATGACGTAGATCGCGTGCAACGCTGAAGTTTTTTCTGCCATCCGGTACGTAAAAGCGTGTAAATTTAATTAAATTTGGATTCAGTTGCAACTATGAACGATACAGATCGCATTTATGAGGGCCTCCTGGAGGACCTTTTCAGCCGGCATCCGAGCGTGCAGACCTCGGGTTTCACCGCCGGCGCCTATAAGCCGGGGCTGTCCGGGATGCTGCGCTTCGACGCCGCCCTGGGCCACCCTTCCCGGGGCTTCCGCTCCATCCACGTGGCCGGCACCAACGGCAAGGGTTCCGTCTGTTCCATGCTCGCCTCGGCCCTCGCGGCCCGGGGCCTGCGCGTGGGCCTGTATACCTCGCCCCACCTGACCGACTTCCGCGAACGCATCAAGACCGTCACGGACGGGGGCTTCGAAATGATCCCGCGCGACGAGGTGCTGCGCTTCCTGCAGGAGGAGGACCTGGAGGGGCTTTCCTTCTTCGAGATCACGACCGGGCTCGCCTTCCGCCACTTCGCGCAGCGGCAGGTGGACATCGCCGTCATCGAAACCGGCCTGGGCGGCCGTCTGGACAGCACCAACATCCTCACCCCGGAGCTGTCGGTCGTCACGAGCATCGGCCTGGACCACTGCGCCCTGCTCGGCGACACGCGCGCCAAGATCGCCGCCGAGAAGGCGGGGATCTTCAAGCCCGGCGTGCCCGCCCTCTGCGGGCAGCGCGACGAGCAGACCGCGCCGGTCTTCGAGGCGCACGCCGCGGCGGTCCCCTGCCCGCTCTTCTGGGCGGAGGACTTCGACGCGGAGCTGTTCCCGACCGACCTGGGCGGCCCCTGCCAGGACGCCAACCTGCGCACCGTCCTCGCCGCGCTCGAATTGCTCGGCGAGCCCGCCGACCGCGCGGCGCTGGAGCACACCGCCGCCCGCACCGGCCTGCGCGGCCGCTGGCAGCGCCTGCGGGAGGACCCCGAAGTCATCTGCGACATCGGGCACAATCCGCCTGCGCTGGCCGAAAACTTCCGCCGGCTGAAGGAAAGCGGCCGCCCGCTGCTCATCGTCTTCGGCATCATGGCCGACAAGGACCTCGCCGGCATCCGGCCGCTGATGCCCGCGGATGCGAAATACTTCCTGGTGGCGCCGCAGGGCGAGCGGGCCCTGCCCGCCGAACGGCTCGGAGCGGCGCTGGAAGGGCTGGACCGCACCGTCTGCGGGAGCGTGCGGGAGGGCGTCCGGCAGGCGCTTGATGCAGCAAATCGCCTCCCCGGGTGCATCTTGTATATCGGTGGCAGCAATTTTGTTGTAGCAGAAGCCGTCGATATGTTCAACGATTAATCCCGCCGCTTTATGAAAGCACTGAAACTCATATCCGTCATCCTGTTAAGCTTAACCCATATCATGACTTTTCACGCTTGCGCCGCAGACAAGGACGGCCACACCCTGACCAGGCTCTGGTCCGAATACCAGAAGGCCGTCGACGCCGACCGGCCCAAAGACCAGGCGGACATCCTGACCCGGATCAAGGAGCAGGCCTTCTCCCAGCGGCTGGCCTGGGACTACTATGACGCCTGCTGGAAATACGTGGACGCCCGGGTCAGTACCAACTGGAAGCTCCGGGACGAACTCCGCACCCAGGCGGACGCGGAGATCGGACGCTTCGACGAGCCCGTGATGCATTTCTACAACTGGAAGGACCGCCAGGCCACCGAAGACATGTTCAAATACGTCCAGGAGAACAAGGACCGTCTCCTGGCCGCCAGCCACCCGGAATTCCACCGGAACGACCCCGCCGTGAACGGATACCTCTTCTCCCCGGTCCTGGTCCCCTCCTTCGCCAACGACTACGAGTTCGCCCTGTGGAGCCTGCTCGCCGACCGCCGGTCCACGGAGGTGCGGGACGCCGTGCGCACGCATTTCAAGGGCTGCTATCCGCAGGAAGCCTTTGCCGAATACACCATCGCCCAGACCCTCTCCACGGACGATGCGAAGAAGACGATGGACGGGATCATCCTGGATTATCCCGGCAAGGCGGTCACGATGCTCGCCCGCCAGTACCTGCTGATCCGCCGGAACAACGACCTGCGCTGGGACAAGGGCAGTTCGGAGCAGTACAGCCTGCTCGCCGACGACTGCGCGCGCTTCATCAACGACCGGAAACTCTTCAGCGGCGAGGAGAAAGCCATCGCGGACTGCTGCACCGAAGCGGACGAGATCCTCGCCGCCCTGACCGCGCAGACCCTCAATGTGGAAGCGGAGAAGGGCACGGCCACCTTCAGCGTCCGCAACATCCCCTCGGTGCGCGTGCGCATCCTCGACGGGGCCCGGGAGGTGTTCTCCGCCACGGTGGACAATCCGAAGAAGAGCTTCTACGTCCCGGACACCCTGACCCTCCGGTTCCCGGACCTGGAAGACAAGACCTACAACCTGGTGTGCACCGGCGGCAAGGTGGAGACAAAGAGCGAATACCAGCGATATACCCTCTCCATCGCGCACAAGCGCGACCATGACGGCTACGGCGTGTACGTGGCCGACTACCTCAGCGGCGAGCCCGTGAAGAGCTGCCGCTTCGTCCTGTACGACAACGACGGGAAGGAGGTGGCGCGGACGGAGGCGATGACCCTCGACGGCTTCACCTACCTGCCCGAAAGCATCACCGGCATCCTGGAGAAGGGAAAGCACTCGCGCTACTACACCCTCCAGGCCGTCACCGAACTGGGCGGCCGGATCCGGAAGAGCCCGAAGCACGGCTTCGGCTACCAGGAGCGCGGCGAGGTTGAGCGGCAGAACCCGCCCCGGCACAGGGCGATGCTGATCACGGACCGCAGCGCCTTCAACCCCGACGAGACGGTCCATTACAAGGTCATGCTCTATGAAGGCACCTACGAGTTCGCCACCCGCGCCGCCGGCATCCGCCTGCGCGCCAGGCTTACCGACCCCGAAGGCAAGGAGATCGGCGAAGAGGAACTGACCACGGGCGAATACGGCAGCGCGGCCGGCGCCTTCGTGCTCAGGAAGGGCGCCAAGGGCGGGATGTACACCATCACCATCTTTGAAAACGGGCGCACGGTCGCGTCCACGCGCGTCCGTGCGGACGAATTCGTCCTGCCCACCTTCGACCTGAACTGGAAGCCCGACGACCGCTTCTACCTGCCCGGCGACGAAATCAGCGCCGCCGGAACGGTACGCAGCTACTCCGGCCACAGCATCAACGGCACCGACGCGCGCTGGACCGCCGAATACAACGGCGAGCCCCTCGCCGACGGCAAGCTGGAACTCTCCCCCGCCGGCGACTTCAGCCTGCATTTCAAGGGCCCCGAGGCCCGGTATTACTACAGCAACGTGGTCATCACCGTCCGCGTGACGGACGCCACGGGCGAGACCCTGGAGTTCCGCAAGACCGTGGGCGTGTCCGCCAACCTCCCCCTCAACATCGCCGTGACGAACCGCGTGGACGGCCGCTTCGAGGTGCCCGACCGCTACAGCCGGGGCGCGATCGTGGGCGAGGACGTCATCCGGAGCAGCATCCAGCTCGGCAGCCGGGGCGCCGTCCGGACGCATCCCGCGCTCAAGCTCACCTACAGGCTCCTCCACGAAGGCAAGGTCCTGCGCTCCGGCGAGGCGGAGAACGGGAAGGACCTGCCGCTCGACCTGAGCGGCTATCCCTCCGGCCTGTACACCATCGAAGCCACCGCTTCCGCGAAGGCCGGGAACGGCAACACCTACGACGACACGGAAACCTTCGAGGTCGTCAAGGCCTCCGACGCCGACACCGTCCTGGACATGGACGTGGCCAGTTTCTTCAAGGAGATCGCGGACGACGGCCGGGGCATCGCCCTGCAGTTCGGCTCCACCACCGGACCCGTCTGGGCCGTCGCGGAGCTGTACGGCGACGGCAACCGCCTGCTGGAGCACCGCATCGTCCGCCTCGCGGGCGTCCGGGGCAAGGAAGGGTCGCTCGCGACCGTCCGCTTCGACCGCAGGCCGGGCTATCCGGAAGCCCTGTCGCTCAAGCTGTTCTGGTTCAAGGACGCGCACGCTTACGAGTACACCCGCACCCTCGACCGCCGGGAGGCGCGTTTCCAGCTGCCGCTCTCGTTCAGCCGCTTCCTGGACACCACGGCGCCGCACACCGACTACAGCTTCACCCTCCGCACGGCGGAAGGCGTGGAGGTGGCCGCCACCATCTTCGACAAGAGCACCGAGACCATTCAGCCGAACCGCTGGCACACCGATACGCCGGACCTCCGCGACCTGCCGTACGTCGGCTACGACTACAGCATCGGCGTGGACGAGTCCTACGCCTACCGCTCCGAAGAAGACGCCCGCGCCATCCGGACCCGCGGAAGGATGCTTTCCAAGTCCGCCGCGATGGGGGCCGGCGCCGTGGAGATGATGGTGGAGGACGCCGCCCCGATGGCGATGGCCCGGATGGAAGACAACGCCGTCTCGTACGACGCGGCCGAACTGGACGAGGAAGCCGCCGATAACGGTTCCGCCGAGCCGGAGAACGGAGCCATCCGCGAGAATTTCGCGAACACGATTGCCTGGGAGCCTTTCCTGCGTTCCGACAAGGACGGCGTGGTGACCTTCAACTTCAGCACCGCGGACAAGCTCTCCACCTATTATGTGCAGATCTTCGCGCACGACAAGGCCTTCCACAACGAGACCCTCCGCCAGGAGATGGTCGTGACCCTGCCGGTCAAGGTGGCCGTCGTGCAGCCGCAGTTCCTGTATGAAGGCGACCGCTACGTCGCCCGCGTGTCGCTGGCCAACAGCACGGACAAGCCCGTTTCCGGCCGCCTGTCCGTGAAGTTCCTCAACGGCAAGGACTACCGGACGGCCCCGACCGTCTCGGAAAAGGGCACGGCCATCACCGTGCCGGCCCACGGTTCCGCGGACTTCAGCTTCGGGATTTCCGCACCGAGGCTCGCTGACCTCGGCCTGCTGGTCAACTTCACCGCGGACGACAAGGACGCCGGCTCCGACGGCGTGTTCGTGACGATGCCCGTGAAACCGGCCGTGCAGACCATCACCGAGGCCCACTCGGCCCTGCTGCTCGCGGGCATGGACCGCGACGCGCTGCTCGCCTCGCTGCGCCGGGAGTTCGTGAACGTACAGGGCGCCCAGGCGGCCCTGAAGGAGATTTCCATCCTCGGCATGATCCAGGAGGCCGTCCCGGAGAAGGTCCTCCCGCAGAGCGACAACCTGCTCGACCAGTCCGAGGCCCTGTTCGCCAACTACCTGATCGACATCCTGCCGGGCGGCAAGGCCTCCGGCGCCACGCCCGAACAGCGCGCGGAGATGGTCGAAAAGATCCTCGCCTGCCGCAACGGGGACGGCGGCTTCGGCTGGTTCCCGGAGATGAGCTCTTCCGCGGTCCTGACCGCCGTGCTGCTCGAGCGCATCGCGGAGATGGGGGACGCCTGTCCCGAGAAGCTGGCCGCCACCACTGCCGACGCCGTACGCTTCCTCGACGCCACCTACTTCGGCGACCGCTTCCGCCCGATCTGGTGCGGCGCGCTGAGCTTCGACCAGTACCTGCACGTCCGGGCGCTGTTCCCGGAGGTGAATTTCTCGCCCAAGGGCGCTTCCTTCAAGGAGTTGCGTGAGTTCAAGAAGAACGCGAAGGCGTACCTTGTGCCGGGCGCGAAACGCGGCCTGAACGGCCAGGTTTTCGCCAAGGCCCGCCGGATGAAGACCCTGCGCGCCCTGGTCGGGAACGAGCGCGGCGCCTCCCTCGCCCGGGCCTGGGGCATCTCGCTCTTCGCCTCCGGCCGGCTCCGCAAGTCGCTGGAGAAAGACGTCGAGTCCCTGCTCCAGTACGCCGAACCGCACCGCAGCGGCGGCATCTACTACCCGAATGCGGTGATGCCCTGGCGGGGCCTGCTCGAAAGCGAGCTGTACGCCCACTCGCTCATCTGCGACCTGCTGACCGACTGCGGCCACAACGAGGTCGCCGAAGGCATCCGGCTCTGGATCATGGTCCAGAAGGAGACGCAGCAGTGGGAGGACGACCCGGCCTACATCCAGGCCATCGGCAGCGTGCTCCGCGGCACGGAGGCCACCTTGCAGACCAAGGTGCTCGCCCTGTCGGCCACCACCACCCTGCCCTTCGAGCAGATCAAGGCCGCCGGCAACGGCTTCACCGTGTCCCGCAGCTACACCCGCGAAGGCCAGCCCCTGAAGGACGGAGACGTGCTGCACGTGGGCGACAAAATCGTCGCCACCTACCGCATCTGGAACGAGGAAAACCGCAGCTTCGTGCGCCTGACCGCCCCGCGTCCCGCGGCGCTGCGCCCCGTGAACCAGCTCTCCGGCCGCTACGGCTGGTTCGCCCGCCCGATTTCCATCACCGGCTGGGTGAGCTTCAGCCCGCAGGGTTACCGGAGCGTGCTCGCAGACCGCACCGAGTTCTGGTTCGACAGCTACCCCGAGGAGAACACCAGCTTCACCGAGGAGTTCTTCGTGACCCAGGAAGGCACCTTCCAGAGTCCCGTCCCGGTGATCGAGTCCCTTTATGCCCCGCACTACAGGGCCAACGACGACGGCCATCCGGCCGTCACGGTCCAACCGTAGAATTATGAGACAGGAACTGATCGACTTGGCCGACCGATACGAAAAGGCCGGCGATGCCATGCACGACGCCATCCGCGACAGCGTCCGGGCGGCGGGCGGATTCCTGCCCTGCATCAACAACGACGGCAGCCGCCAGGACATGGAAGTCCTGGTTTACGACAGCAAGAAGAAGTATTCCGAGCGTTTCCCCATCCGGGCCCTGAAAGTCGACGACCGCGGTGCCGTGCAGCTCTATGCCGGCACCGTGGGGACTTTCTATACCGAGAAATACCTCCGCGGTCCTCTCTCCGAGGAGCACTGGATGCCCCTCCGGGGCTCCAACGTCCTCTTCCAGCCCACGATCCTCTCCATCGCCGCCGCGATAGACGATTATCTCCCGGCTGCCTGAGCGGCCGCCGGCATCAATCCAGCAGGTGGCGGCGGATGACCTCCGCGGTGAGGGCGGCGGCGGTGTGGACGTCCAGTTTGGCGTGCAGGCGCTTGCGGTACCAGAGGATGGTCTTTTCGCTGAGGAAGAGCGCCTCGGCGATTTCGGGCGTCGTCTTTCCTTCCATCAGCAGGCGCACGATGTCCTTCTCCCGTCCGGTCAGGCGGACCGGCTCCTGCGGGACCGCATCTTCCGCGGGGCGCAGTTCTTCGATGGTTTCGTCCAGGACGGCCGAGGTCTCGGACAGTTCCGTTTCCGTCCGCCTGAGCCGCCGGTTCACGAAAAAGACGACGGCGGCGAGCAGCAGGAGCGCCAAGGCGCCCATGGCCAGCAGGAAGGAACTGCGCGTCAGTTTTTTCCGGGCGTCGTTCATCACCGCCAGCGTGTTGGCTCGGCCGCCGGCCTCTTCTACCGCGTGATTGCCGAAGTATTCGTCGGCCTGCGTCAGGTACTTCAACGCCTTGACGGTCCTGCCGGATTCCTCGTACCAGCGTCCCATTCCGTAGAGGCAGCCGGCGATGATCAGCGAATCGCCGCTCTGCCGGGCCAGTTGCAGGGCCCGCTCATATTCGGGCTTCGCCGCCTTGAGATCCCCTTCGTCCAGGTACACCTCCCCGATGTTGCGGTGCAGCGTGGAGGCATCCTCCCACCAGCCCCGCCTCTCGAAGATCTCCCCGGCCTTCCCGTAATAATAGGCGAACAGCTCCAGGGAATCCTGCATCGCATAGAAATTGCCCAGCGTCCCCCAGAGCCGCGCCTGGTCCGCTTCCAGGTCGTGCCGGTCGGGGTCGCTCCAGCGGGCCTCGATAAGCGCCAGCGCGTCGGCGGCCTGGTTGTAGTACACCCGGGCGCTGTCGTATTGTTCCCTCGCCCAGAAACCCTGGCCGATGAGGATGGACATATCGAACACGGCGTCCGGATTGTCCAGTTCCCGCCCGGTCCGGATGGCCTGCCGGGCGTAATAAACGCTTCTGGGCCCGTCCAGCTGGAGGTAGCCCCAGGCCAACTGGCGGCAGGTCCGGACATAGTCCGCCTGCTCCTCCGGCGAAGCCACGGCCAGCCGGTCCGGGGTGAAACGCTCTTCCAGGACGCGTTCCAGCGAGTCCAGGTCATGACCGCGATGGTCCCCGTATGCAAAAGCAAATACGGGGACCATCAAGGCTATGAGAAGTAAGATCTGCTTCATGCGAAGCAAAGATAACTATTTCTTGATAAACTCGACGCGGCGGTTCTGGGCACGGCCCTCCTCGGTCTTATTGTCGGCCACGGGCTCGTGCGAGCCCTTGCCCACGGCGCGGAGGTTGAACGGATCCACGCCCAGGTCTTCCAGGGCCACCACCACGGCCTCGGCACGCTGCTGGCTGAGCGGGTCGTTCACGGCGTCGGAACCCTGGCTGTCGGTGTGGCCCTGCACCTCGAAGCGGGCGGTCGGGTTGGCCTTCATGTACTCGGCGACCTTCTGGATCTCTTCCATCGACTCGGGCTTCAGGGTGGCCTTGCCGGTCTCGAACAGGATGTTGTTCGTAACGAACTTGCCGGTTTCGGCGATGGCCTTCTCCACGGCTGCGGCTGCCGCGGACAGGTCGGTGGTCTTCTGTTCATAGAGTTCGACGGCACCGTTGGCGAGGACCACGTTGGTGAAGCCTCTGTACTGATAGTTGCCGCCCTGATAGATCCAGAACCACTCCGGAGCCTCCATGTTGGGGATATTGAAGATGCGTACGCCGTTGCAATAGATCTTCATCGCACGCTTGTTGAACGAGATCGCAAAATGGTTCCACGCGTTCTTCTTCAGGATGTTTTTCTCCACGAGGTCCCGCTCTTCTCCATCAATATAGTCCGCATCACCTCCGAAGCCCGGTTTACGGACATAATACCTCATGCGTGAACCTTGATCTCCGGCTCTCCACCAGAAATGCACCTGGCTGCTCCTGTAATCGACAGTAGAATAGCCAAAGTTGATTTCCATGGTCATCTCGCCATATTCCTTGTTGCCTGAATCCATCGGAGAGACAAACACGTCCCATTCCAGGGTGAAGATCTCCGGAAGATAATGTTTGGGGTTGGTCATCAGCGGAGTAACCTGATTCCATTCCGTAGTGAACTGCGCATACTTCTTGCCATTGACCACGGCAACTTCCATCGAACCCTCGTCCACAATATCCCACTTGCTGGGAAACTCACCGACCTGCTCGCCATCCATCGTATCCTCAAACAGGATTACGCTGCCGCGGACGAAATCGTTCTTGGCATTCTGTGCGGTAGGATCGGTTTCATCGACGACCTCACCTTCCTGGGGTTCCGCCTCATCCGTTCCTTGGTTCCGGTTGTTCTGGTTGTTCTTGCCGGCCTTGCCGTCCAGGATGTCGTTGATGCCTTTTTCAACCTTGTTGCCGATATTGTTCTCGACGGCATTCCTGGCCCGGTTGCCGAGCCGCTGCAGGATGCTTTGGGCGTTTGCCGGCGCACACAGGAGCGCGAGGACAAAAATCAAAATGGTAATCTTTTTCATATGCTCTTTTATTAAATCCGCCGGTTCTGCCGGCAGATGTCGGTTATATTATCTTTTGTTCCAGGGCCGAAAGGACCATCTCCAGAGAACTGTGGACGCCGAATTTGAGGTGCATCTGTTTGCGGTGCCACATCACCGTTTCGGGGCTCAGGCCCAGCGCGGCGGCAATCTGCTTGGACGTCTGGCCCGCGGCCAGCAGCCGTAGAATCTCCAGTTCCCGCCGGGTCAGCGTCGCTTTTGTATTCGGTTTCTCCCTGTCCATCCGTCCGGTCTGTTCCATTGTCACAAAAATGACTCTTTTATTCCATCGAAAAAACCCCATAAATTGGGTGTTTTTAGGGTGAAACGCCTGAAATCGGCACCAGCGGCGGTTCCGGCCGCCGGCTTTTGGGAAAAGGAGCGGGAACTAATAGCGGATGCCGCTGAGGAAGAGGGCGTGGCCCGGTACGGACTCACCGGCCCGGCTTCGGGAATCGCTGTCGCGGTCCGGCGCTCCCGTACCAAGGCCCGGGGATTCCGCGGGAAGGACCAACGTGCGGAAATCTTCGACACTTCGCTTGCCGCGGCCGACCTCGAGCAGGGTCCCCACCACGGCACGGACCATATTGCGCAGGAAACGGTCCGCGCTGATCCGGAAATACCAGTAGTCGTCGCCGCCCTCCCGGCCTGTCAGGGCGAGGTGGGTGGGCGTGTACCGGAGCCAGGCCGCCTGCGTGACGGTGCAGATGGATGTCTTGGAGTCGGCGCCCGTCTTCTCGAAGCAGCGGAAATCATGCCGGCCGAGGAGGGCCTCCGCGGCGGCGTTCATCGCCCCGAAATCCACCTCCGGGAAGGTGTACAGGTAGGAAAAGGCGTCGGCGAAAGGATCCTTCACGCGGTGCAGGAAATAACTGTATTCGCGCTGCGTGGCATCAAAGCGGGCGTGGAAATCCGGGGCCGCCGGGGCGATCCCGTGAATCACCACCGAACGGGGCAGGATGGCATTTAATTTGTAGCATAATTGATGCGTGTCAAGCCCCTCGGCTGCGTCAAAATGCGCGACGTAGCCGATTGCGTTGACGCCCGTGTCCGTACGGCCCGCACCGGTCACGCCGACCGGCTCGCGGAGAAGGGTCGCCAAGGCCTTCTCGAGCGTCTGCTGGACGCTCGGCGCGTCGGGCTGGACCTGCCAGCCGCAGAAGTCCGCGCCGCAATAGGAAAGCTTGATGAGATAGCGCATAACTGACTGCAAAATTAATGAATTATATGGAAAGTGTAAACATCAAGGAGCTCAACGAACGGATCCAGAAAGAAAGTGCGTTCGTGGATCTCCTCTCCCTGGAGATGGGCAAGGTGATCGTCGGGCAGAAGCACCTGGTGGAGAACCTGATGATCGCGATGCTGGCCGACGGGCACATCCTCCTCGAAGGCGTGCCGGGCCTGGCGAAGACCCTCGCGATCAGCACCCTGTCCCAGGCGGTGGACGCCAGGTTCAGCCGCATCCAGTTCACCCCGGACCTCCTCCCGGCCGACGTGACCGGCACCCTCATCTACTCCCAGAAGAAGGAGCAGTTCGAGGTGCACAAGGGCCCCGTCTTCGCGAACTTCGTGCTGGCGGACGAAATCAACCGCGCCCCCGCGAAAGTGCAGTCCGCGCTGCTGGAAGCCATGCAGGAGCGCCAGGTGACGCTCGGCGAGCAGACTTTCCCGCTGCCGCAGCCCTTCCTGGTGATGGCCACCCAGAACCCCATCGAGCAGGAGGGCACCTATCCCCTCCCGGAAGCCCAGGTGGACCGTTTCATGCTGAAGGTCGTCGTGGGCTACCCCAAGAAGGACGAGGAGAAGCTCATCATCCGGATGAACAACAGCGGCGAGTTCCCCAAGGCCTCGCCCGTCGTGACCCCGGAAGACATCGTGCGGGCCCGCGGGGTCGTGCGCGAAGTCTATATGGACGAGAAGATCGAACGCTATATCGTGGACATCGTGTACGCCACCCGCACCCCGGAGGAATACGGGCTGAAGAACCTGAAGGACCTGATCGCCTTCGGCGGATCGCCGCGTGCAAGCATCAGCCTGTCGATGGCGGCCAAGGCCTACGCCTTCATCAAGCGGCGCGGCTACGTCATCCCCGAGGACGTGCGCGCCGTGTGTCCGGAGGTGCTGCGGCACCGCATCGGCCTGACCTACGAGGCCGAAGCCGAAAACGTCACCCCGGAAGAGATCATCGAGCAGGTCATCAATGCCGTCATCGTCCCGTAATACCCGCGCTACCGAGCTCCTGAAGAAAGTCAGGAAGATCGAGATCAAGACCAAGGCGCTCTCCCACCAGATCTTCGCCGGCGAGTACCATTCGGCCTTCAAGGGCCGCGGCATGGCGTTCAGCGAGGTGCGGGAGTACCAGTGGGGGGACGACGTGCGCTCGATGGACTGGAACGTCACCGCCCGCCTCCGCGCGCCATACGTCAAGGTGTACGAGGAGGAGCGCGAGCTGACGGTGGTGCTGCTCGTGGACGTGAGCCGCTCGGGCCTGTTCGGCACCGCGGTGGAGACCAAGCGCGAGCGCATCGCCGAGATCGCGGCGGTGCTCTCGTTCAGCGCCATCCTCAACAACGACAAGGTGGGGGCGCTGTTCTTCTCCGACCGCGTCGAGAAGTTCATCCCGCCCGGAAAGGGCCGCTCGCACCTGCTGCACATCATCCGCGAGATGCTGGAACTGCAGCCGGTCTCCGACGGCACCGACATCGGCGCGGCGCTGAAGTTCCTCACCAACGCCATCAAGAAGAAGTGCACCGCCTTCCTGCTCAGCGACCTGCTGGATGCGGATGCGGACGGGAAACCCCGCTACGAAGAGGCGCTGAAAGTGGCCGTGAACCGGCACGACGTGAGCGTCATCAAGGTGCACGACCCCCGGGAGCGGGCCCTGCCCGCGGTGGGCCTGGTGCACGTCAAGGACAGCGAGACCGGCGCGGCCGCCTGGATCGACACCGGCAGCCGCAAGGTACGCGCCGCCTATGAGCGCTGGTTCGCCGACCTTTCGTCCCGGGAGACGGAATTGTTCAACAGATACCAGGTCGACCACGTGGACATCTCCACCGACGCCGACTACGTAAAGGGGCTGATGGCCCTGTTCAACCGAAGATGAACGTGCTGACGATCATACTGGCAGCGCTGCTGCAGACCCTTCCCGCGGGGCAGGCTTACCTGAAGCAGCTCCAGCCGCGGGACTCCGTCCTGATCGCCGACCAGCTGGAGTACGGCTTCCAGCTGGACAGCGTGGCGGAAGGCACCCGCATCGCGCTGCCCGATTTCTCCAGGGCCTCGAACGACACGCTCACGTTGGTGCGCGGCTGGCAGATCGACACGACCGCCCGCCTGCGCGTCCGCCAGCCCGGCGCCAAAGGCCGCGTGCGGCTCTACAACCTGCGGGGTAGCATCGTGCTCGCCCCCTTCGAGGAAGGGACCTACCGCCTGCCGGATTTCGCCGTGCTGCGCGACGCGGACACCCTCCTCTTCGAGGGCATGGAGCTGGAAGTGAAGACGATGCCGGTCGACACGGCGGCCTTCCAGATCCACGACATCAAGGGCCAGATGCGCTACCCGCTGACCATCAAGGAACTGCTGCCCTGGATCGCGGGGCTTTTGCTGCTCGCCGCGGGGGTGGTCCTGGCGGTGCGGCTGCGCCGTAGGCGGGCATCGGGCGCGGACGGCGCGACCCGGGATCCCGCCTACATCGTGGCCCTGCGCGAACTGGACAAGTGGCGCGGCGACAGGTTCTGGGCGCCCGAACGGCAGAAAGCCTTCTATTCGGGCATCACCGATACCCTGAAGACCTATATCGAAGACCGCTTCGGCGTGGATGCGCCGGAGATGACCACGGCCGAGCTGTTCGATGCGCTCCGGCAGGCGGACGACCTGCCCGCCGACCTGCGCGAGGAGCTGCGCGACCTGTTCGAGCGCGCCGACTTCGTGAAGTTCGCGAAGCACGTCGCCTCCGACGAAGACAACGCCCGGGCCCTGCCGACGGCCGTCCGCTTCGTGACATCCACCTATCAGACCGTGCTTGAGGAGGAGCCGAAGAGCGAAGATGTACTTTGAGTATCCCGCCTTGCTCTGGCTGCTGGCCGTCCCCCTGCTGCTGCTTGCCCTGTATGTGTACAAGGAGCTGGCGGAGCGGCGGCCGCACCTGCGCGTATCCACGGCGGCGCCCTGGCTCGCGGGCGGCGGCAGCGCCCTGGCGTGGCTGCGCCACCTGCCCGCGCTGCTGCGCACGGCGGCCCTGTGCCTGATCGTCGTCGCCCTGGCCCGTCCCCGCTCCTCCACCGAAGTGGAGAAGGTGGACGCCGAGGGCATCGACATCGTGCTGGCGATGGACGTCTCCACGAGTATGCTGGCGCGCGATTTCACACCGGACCGCATCAGCGCGGCCAAGGACATCGCGATCCAGTTCATCTCCCAGCGTCCCTCCGACCGGATGGGCATCGTGGTCTTCGCCGGCGAAAGCTACACGCAGTGCCCGCTGACCACCGACCGGGCCACCCTGATCAACCTGATGAAAGAGGTCCAGACGGACCTGATCGAGGACGGCACCGCCATCGGCAACGGCCTGGCGACCGCGGTGGCGCGGATGATGGATTCCGACGCGCCCAGCCGCGTGGTGATCCTGCTGACCGACGGCGTGAACAACAGCGGCGAGGTGGCCCCGCAGATGGCGGCCGAGATCGCCCGGACCTACGGCGTGCGCGTGTACACGATCGGCGTGGGCGCCAACGGGATGGCCCCCTATCCGGTGATGACGCCCTGGGGCGTGGAGATCCAGAACGTGCAGGTGGAGATCGACGAGGACCTCCTGAAGGGGATCGCGGAAGCCACCGGCGGCCGCTACTTCCGCGCGACGGACAACACCAAGCTCGCGGAGATCTATACGGAAATCAACAAGATGGAGAAGGCCCGCACGACCGTGGACAGCTTCCCCGTCTATAAGGAACTGTTCGGGCGCTACGGCGTGGCCGCGCTGGTGTGCCTGCTGCTCGAACTGCTTGTGGGACTTTTACTGAGGAGGATGCCGTAGTATGCTGATGTTCGCCCGTGCCCATTTCCTGTGGCTGCTGCTGCTCGTACCGTTGATCCTCATCGGCTACGCGCTGCTGCGCCGCGCCCGCCGCAAACGGATGCGGCGCTTCGGCGACGAGGCACTCGTCCGTGCGCTGATGCCCTCCTGGTCCGCTTCCAAGGGCTGGTGGCGGACGGTGCTGTTCTGCCTGGGCTTCGCCTGCTTCTCGGTCGGCCTGGCGCGTCCGCTGCTGGGCGCGAAACTGGTCGAGCGCGAAACCAAGGGCGCCGAGATCATGATCTGCCTGGACGTGTCCAACTCGATGCTGGCGCAGGACTATTCGCCGGACCGCCTCTCGCGGGCGAAACTGGCGATCTCCCGCATCGTGGACCGGCTTCAGGGCGACCGCATCGGCCTGATCATCTTCGCCGGTTCCTCGTTCGTCCAGCTGCCGATCACGACCGATTACGTGTCCGCCAAGATGTTCCTGGGCAGCATCAATCCCCAGTCGGTGCCCATCCAGGGCACGGCGATCGGCGATGCCATCCGGACCGCGGCCAGGAGTTTCAGCCTCCAGAGCGAAAAGAGCCGCGCCATCATCGTGATTACCGACGGTGAGAACCACGAGGACGATGCTGTGGACGCCGCCCGGCAGGTGGCCGAGACCGGCATCCGCATCTATACGATCGGTGTGGGATCCGTGCAGGGGCAGCCCATCCCCATGGACGGCGACCTGCTGAAAGACAAGGACGGCAACATCGTCGTGAGCCGCCTGGACGAGGAGACGCTCAAGCGGATCGCGTCGGTGGGCAACGGCGCCTACGTCCGCGCGGGCGGCGAGGAATTCGGGCTCAACCCCATCCTCGACGAGATCCGCAAGCTCGAGGACGAGCGTTTCAACTCGCTGGTCTTCGAGGAATATGACGAACAGTATATGTATTTCTTCGCCGCGGCGCTGTTCTTCTTCGTACTGGAAGCGCTGATCGGCGAACGCAGGCCCAGGAGGAGGTTGTTCGAATGAAAAGGTATTTGTTGATCCTGTTGATGCTGTGCAGCCTGCCCGCATTCGCGCAGGCGGACCGCCACGACGTGCGCGCCGGCAACCGCAAGTTCCGGGGCGGGCGCTTCCAGGAGGCGGAAATCGACTACCGCAAGGCGGCGCTGAAGGACTCCACCTCCCTGCACGCGCAGTACAACCTCGCCTCGGCGCTTTACCGCCAGGAGAACTGGCAGGGCGCGTCCGAGGCCCTCGCCAAGGTGAAGGACCGCCCGGACCTGACGGCCGCCGTCCACTACAACGCCGGCGACGCAGCCCTGCAGCAGAAGGACTACCGGGCGGCGGTGGACGCGTTCCGGCAGGCGCTGCTCCTCGATCCGGCCGACCTGGACGCCAAGGAAAACTACATCTACGCCAAGAAGATGCTGGAAAACCAGCAGAACGGAGGCGGAGGCGACAACCAGCAGGACCAGAACCAGGATCAGCAGAACCAGGAACAGAATAAAGATCAGGATCAAAACCAGGATCAGCAGAACCAGGACCAGAACCAGGACCAGAACCAGCAGGAACAGCAGAATCAGGACCAGCAAGACCAGCAGCCGCAGATTTCGCCCCAGCAGGCCCAGCAGATGCTGCGCGCCATCCAGGCCAAGGAACAGGAGACCCAGGACAAGGTGAACCGGGAGAAGGCCGCCCTGCTGAAGTCCCGGCAGAAAGAAAAGAATTGGTGATGAAAAGACTTTTGGCAATCCTCGCGGCGGCGCTCTGCACGCTGTCCGCCTTCGCCCAGGCCACGATCAAGGTCCAGGCGCCCAACCTCGTGGGCCTGAACGAGCAGTTCAACGTCACGTTCATCATCAGCGGGGAACACGCCCCGAGCGAGTTCAAGTGGGAGCCCGGCACGGACTTCCAGCTGATCTGGGGCCCGCAGAAAGGCTCTTCCACCTCCGTCAGCATCGTGAACGGCAAGAGCACCCGCACCTCGCAGGTCACCTATACCTACATCCTCCTGCCGAAGAATACCGGCCGCTTCCAGCTCGCCGCCGCCGAGGCGACGGTCCGGGGCGACCGCCTGAGCTCCTCCCGTCCGACCATCGAGGTGGTCAGCGACGGCGCCGCGGCCTCCCAGAGCCAGGGACAGGGCCAGCAAGGCCAGGGTTCCCAGGGATCCCAGGGCAGCGCCCAGACCGGGACCGTCTCTGCGGACGACATGTTCCTGCGCCTGTCGCTGAGCAAACGCAGCGTACTGGTGGGCGAGACCGTTACCGCCACCCTCAAGCTGTACCAGCGGGTGAACATCGCCGGTTTCGAGGACGCCAAGTTCCCGACTTTCAACGGATTCTGGAGCCAGGAGCTGCAGGCTCCCTCCAACATCGAATTCCACCGCGAGAACGTCGGCGACAAGATCTACAACGCCGCCGTGCTCCGCAGCTGGAACCTCATCCCCCAGCGGGCCGGCGAGCTCACCGTCGAGGGGGCCGAACTGGTCTGCCTGGTGAACGTGCGCGCCCCGCGCCGCTCCACCGGCAGCATCTTCGACGACTTCTTCCAGGACGACTACCAGACCATCCGCAAGCGGGTGACCACCTCGCCCGTGACGGTGCACGTGAGCGCGCTGCCCGCCGGGGCGCCGGCCTCGTTCGGCGGCGGGGTGGGCTCTTTCAAGATGAGCGCCGCCCTCACCCGCGACTCGCTGCTCACGCACGACGCCGCCTCGCTGCGCGTCACGGTGACCGGCACCGGCAACGTCTCGCTGCTGGAGGCGCCGAAGATTTCCTTCCCGCCGGATTTCGAGGTCTATGACACGAAGACCTCCGACGTGCCCGGCGGCAAGATGTTCGAGTATCCCTTCATCCCTCGCAGCCACGGCGAATTCACCCTCGGGCCCGTGGAATACAGTTACTTCGACATTTCTTCCCGCAAGTACGTCACGCTGACCAGCCAGCCGCTCCCGGTCCGGGTGGGCAAGGGCGCCGACACCGGCGGCCAGGGCGGCGGGGAGATCGTCCCGGGCGTGAACCGCAAGGACGTGCGCAACCTCGGGAGCGACATCCGCTTCATCTCCACCAAGCCGGGGAACCTGGCTCCGGTGGGCCGCTTCTTCGTGGGTTCGGCGGCCTTCTGGATCGTCACCCTCCTGCTGCTGGGGCTCGCCCTGGGGGCCTGGCTGGCGCTGCGCGGAGCGGCCGCCCGCCGCGCCGACGTGGCCGGCAGCAAGAACCGCGCGGCCACCAAGATGGCGCGCAAGCGGCTCGCGCAGGCCGGCACCTTCCTCAAGGGCAGCCTGTACACCGCCTTCTACGAAGAGCTGCACCGGGCGCTGCTGGGCTTCGTTTCCGACAAACTCAACCTGGACGCCGCGGACCTCAGCAAGGAGAACATCTCCGGCCGCCTGACCGAAAACGGCGTCCCGGAGGCCCTGGCGGCCGATTTCATCGGCCTGCTGGACGCCTGCGAGTACGCCCGCTACGCCCCGGACGCCGGGCACGAGGCGATGAACACCCATTACGAGCAGGCGGTCTCGGTCATTTCCGCCATCGACGAAAGCATGAGAAGAGTTCCGCGCAAGAGTGCGGGCGGCGCCGCGCTGCTCCTGCTGCTCCTGCTGCTGCCCGCCCCCCGGGCGGCCGCGCAGCAGGCCGCCTATACCGATTCGCTCTGGACCGCCGGCGTAGCCGCCTACTCCGACGGCGACTGGGCCGCGGCCGAAAAGGCCTGGGCGGACCTGCGCGCCCTGGGCCTGGAGTCCCCGGAGCTGTACTGCAACCTGGGTGACGCCTGCTTCAAGCAGGACGACCTCGCCCACGCCATCCTGTACTACGAGCGGGCGCTCAAACTGGATCCGTCGTATTCCGATGCGCGGCACAACCTTACCTTCGCCCAGGGCTTCGTGCAGGACAAGATCGAGGCCGTTCCGGAGTTCTTCCTGGAGGCCTGGGGCCGCAAGGCCTGCTGGCTGCTGCCGTCCGACACCTGGGCCGTGCTGTTCCTGGTGCTGCTCGCCGCCACGCTGGGCTGCGTGCTGTTGTTCCTGCTGGGACGCAGCGTGGCCGCGCGCCGGGGCGGTTTCATCGCCGGAATCGTGGCGCTGCTGCTCTCGCTGCTGTGCCTGGATTTCGCCTGCTGGCAGCGTACGGACTGGCGCAAGGCCGACGGGGCCGTCGTGACGCGCGCCGTGACCACGGTGCAGAGCTCGCCGGGCCGCGACGCCGCGGCCAAGGACCTGTTCGTGCTGCACGAGGGAACGAAGGTCAAGGTGCTCGACGCCGTGGGCGCCTGGCGCAACATCGAACTCGCCGACGGCCGCCAGGGCTGGATTTCCGAATCCGACATCGAGGTGATTTAGTTGCTGTTTTTCCTTCGGAAACAGGCGGAAAATCCCAAAATTTCCGTATCTTTGTGTGATTATGCCTAAATGGGCATATTTTACGCATTTGTTGGTTACAAAAAAGACCCTGATATGTTGTACACACTCCTCCAGACCGACATCGCGCAGGCTGTCCCCGTGCAGCAGGAGATGTCCTATTCCCTGATCGAGATGGCCGCGAAAGGCGGCGCCCTGATGTGGGTGCTGCTCGCCCTGTCCCTCATCGCCATCTACATTTTCGGCAAGAAATGGTGGATCATCCGCCAGGCCGGCAAGATCGACAAGGATTTCATGAATGACATCCGTGACTACATCCACGACGGGAAGATCAAGTCTGCCAGGACGCTGTGCTCCAAATACGACGCCCCCGTCGCCCGCATGGTCGAGGCCGGCATCGTCCGCATCGGCAAGCCCGCCGCGGACGTCCAGGCCGCCATCGAGAACGTCGGCAACGTGGAGGTCGGCCGGCTGGAGAAGGGCCTTCCCTACCTCGCCACCATCGCCGGCGGCGCCCCGATGATCGGTTTCCTCGGCACCGTCATCGGCATGGTCCAGGCCTTCTTCAACATGTCCAACGCCGGCAACAACATAGACATCACGCTGCTCTCCAGCGGCATCTACACCGCCATGATCACCACCGTCGGCGGCCTGATCGTCGGTATCCTCGCCTACTTCGGCTACAATTTCCTGACCGCCCGCATCTCCTCGCTGGTGTACAACATGGAGAGCGCTACGATCAAGTTCCTGGACATGCTCGGCGAGCCCGCCGCAGCCCCCAAATCCGAATAGCGATGGCCCTGAAGCGTATCACCAAGGCGGACCCGAACATCTCGATGTCCTCGATGACGGACATCGTGTTCCTCCTCCTCATCTTCTTCCTGGTGACCTCCACCCTGGTCAACCCCAACGCCCTCAAGCTCCTGCTCCCCAAGAGCACCGGCCAGGTGGGCGCCAAGGCCACGGTGAGCGTCTCCATCAAGGACTGGGGCTCCGACCGCTACACCTACCACATCAACGGCGCGCAGGAGCCCGTCGCCTTCGCCGAAGTGGAGGACGAACTGGTGGAGCTGCTGCAGACCGAGGAGGATCCCACCTTCTCGATCTTCTCCGACGAGAGCGTGCCCATCGGCGAGATCGTGCAGGTCATGAACATCGCCAAACGCAACCATTACAAAGTCATCCTGGCCACGCAGCCAGAATAATCAATAAATGCAGAACGACCAGATAATCAGGCAGAAACGGGAGCGCAACGCCCTGATCACCGGCATCGCGATGACGGTGGTCCTCCACGCGTGCGCCCTCGTACTCGTCTCGTTTACCGGTCTGAAATACATCTATCCCCCGCCCCAGGAGCAGAGCATGCTGATCGACTTCACCGAAGTGGAGGAGCCGGCCGTGCAGGAGCTCACGGGGCAGGAGCCGACTGCGGAAGAGATCGATCTGGAAAGGCCCGTCGAGCTGGTCCAGCGGAGCGAATCCCCCTTTGAAGGCGAACGGGAGAACCTGACTCCCGAAACGAAGCCGGACCCCGTCGGCGACGTCGAGGTCCCGACCCCGGAGCCGAAGGAGGAACCCGCCCTGGACCCGCGCGCGGCATTCCCCGGAATGGCCCGGAAGGATACGACCCTCACCGCGCCCCACAACGCGTCCGAAGGTTCCGACGGCTTCAAGGCCGGCCAGGCCAAAGGCAACACGGAAAACGGACGCACGGACGGCAAACCGAACGCGCACGTACAGGGACGGAGCACCGTGGGCAACCTCCCGCGGCCCGTCTATGACGTGCAGGAAAACGGTGTAGTAGTAGTGGATATCTGGGTGGACAACTATGGCAACGTAGTCAAGGCCGTGCCGGGAGGCGACGGTACCACCGTAACCGACAAGACCCTCTGGGCGGCGGCGCGGAAAGCCGCGATGGAAACGCACTTCAACATGAGTGCGGAAGCGCCGGCCATGCAGGAGGGCAAGATTACTTATTATTTTAATCTCAAGTAACAATGGACCAGTTTACCAAAGAAGGTCGTAAACTTAGACCCAGGAAAAACGCTGGGACCCACCCCCAGTCAGAAAAGGTGGAGTACACGCCGGGCGCGCACAGAAGCGACTCCGGCGAGCATCGAAGCGACAACTACGGCGCGCACCGCCCCCGCCCCTACGGAGAGAACCGCGGCTACGGCGAGCAGCGCAGTCCCTACGGCGGACAGCAGCGCAGCTACGGCCCCCGCAAGGTCTATGACGGAACGCGCGGCGAAGGCCGTCCCTACGGGGAGAACCGCGGCTACGGCGAGCAGCGCAGTCCCTACGGCGGACAGCAGCGCAGCTACGGCCCCCGCAAGGTCTATGACGGAACGCACGGCGAAGAGCGCCGTCCCCGCCCCTACGGCGAGGGCCGCCCGCACGGCGAAGGCCGTCCTTACGGCGAGAACCGCGGCTACGGCGCCGGCCCGCGCGGCCCGAAGGGCCCCGGCCGCCCGAAGAGCGGCGGCAAGCCCGGCCGCAAGCCCACTTTCACCAAGGAATCCTCAGAGGGAATCAACCGGATGATCAGCCGCCGTCCCGTCGTGAACGGCAGTGAATCGGAGACCGCCTACTCCGCGCCGATCCAGGACGTCGTCCGCCTCAACAAGTTCATCGCCAACTCGGGAGTCTGCTCCCGCCGTGAAGCCGACACCCTCATCCAGGCCGGTGTCGTGACCGTCAACGGCGAAGTCGTGACGGAACTCGGCACCAAGGTCAACATCTTCACCGACGACATCCGCTTCAACGGCGAGCGCCTCAAGGGCGAGGAGAAGGTGTACCTGGTGATGAACAAGCCCAAGGGTTACGTGACCACCGCCAGCGACCCGCACGCAGAAAAGACCGTCCTCGACCTGGTCAAGAACTGCCCCGCCCGCGTCTATCCGGTGGGCCGGCTCGACAAGAACACGACCGGCGTGCTGATGCTGACCAACGACGGCGAGATCGCCGAGCGCCTCACGCATCCCTCTTACGACAAGAAAAAGATCTACCAGGTCGCGCTCGACCGTCCCCTTTCCCAGGAAGACTTCGAGCAGATCCTCTCCGGGGTCGTCCTGACCGACGGGGAGGTAAAGGCCGACGAACTGGAATACATCGACGCGAACGACCGGCGCAAGCTCGGCATCGAGATCCACTCCGGCAAGAACCGCGTCGTCCGCCGCATCTTCGAGACCCTCGGCTACAACGTCAAGGCCCTCGACCGCGTGTATTTCGCGGGCCTGACCAAGAAGGGCCTCAAGAAAGGCGAATGGCGTTATCTCACCGAGGGTGAGGCGAACATCCTGAAGATGGGGGCTTACGTGTAATGGCGCACCGCTCGGGATTCGTTTGCATCATCGGCAACCCGAACGTCGGGAAGTCCACGCTGATGAACGCACTGGTGGGCGAGAAGCTCTCCATCGTTACCGCGAAGGCGCAGACCACGCGCCACAGGATCATGGGCATCGTCAACGGGGACGACTGGCAGATCGTGTACTCCGACACGCCGGGCATCCTCAAGCCCAGCTACCGTCTCCAGCAGAACATGATGAACTTCGTGGACGGGGCGATCGGCGACGCCGACGTGATCCTGTACGTGACGGACACGGTGGAGACGCCCGACAAGAACGTCGAGTACGTGGAGAAACTCTCCCGCGTGGACTGCCCCGTGATCGTGGTCGTGAACAAGATCGACGTCAGCGACCAGAAGCGGGTGGGCGAACTGCTCCGCTACTGGCAGGAGAAACTGCCCGCCGCGGCGGTCATCCCGGCCTCGGCGCAGGAGCGCTTCAATCTGGAAAGCATCCTGGACGCCGTCCTGGAGCGCCTTCCCGAGTGCCCGCCCTGGTTCGACAAGGACGCATTCACCGACAGGAACCTCCGCTTCTTCGCCTCGGAGATCATCCGGGAGAAGATCCTGCTGAACTATAAGGAAGAAATCCCCTACTGCTGCGAGGTGGGCATCGAATCCTTCAAGGAAGGCGCCGAGCGCTATGACATCGGCGCGGTCATCTATGTGATGCGCGAGTCCCAGAAGGGCATCGTCATCGGCCGGCAGGGCGCCGCGCTCAAGAAGGTCGGCACCCAGGCCCGCATCGACATGGAGGACTTCTTCCAGAAGAAGGTGTTCCTGCAGATCTACGTCAAGGTGGATCCCGACTGGCGGGAAAGCAAGCGGGAGTTGCGGAAATTCGGATACGAAGACTAGAGGCTATGGAAGAAGACAACAACATCACCCCGGAAGAAATCGAGGAAGAGGACAAGGTCATCGAGGAAGAAGGCGAGTCTTCGGGACGGTTCGACAGGCTGCTGGAGGGCGACGCACGAAAGTTCAAGCTCTCCGGCATGTTCAAGGACTGGTACCTGGACTACGCTTCCTACGTGATCCTGCACCGGGCCGTGCCGCACATCGTGGACGGTCTCAAGCCGGTGCAGCGCCGCGTCCTGCACGCGATGTACCGCATGGACGACGGCGCCTACACCAAGGTCGCCAACATCGTGGGCCAGGCGATGCAGTACCACCCCCACGGCGACCAGTCCATCCTCGGCGCCCTCGTGCAGCTGGGCCAGAAAGGGCTCACGATCGACTGCCAGGGCAACTGGGGCAACATCTTCACCGGCGACTCCAACGCCGCGCCGCGATACATCGAGGCCCGCCTGAGCAAGTTCGCGAAGGAAGTGGTGTTCGACCCGAAGGTCACCCACTGGATGAACTCCTACGACGGGCGGAACCAGGAGCCCACCGAGCTTCCGGTACGCTTCCCGCTGCTGCTTGCGCAGGGCACGGAGGGCATCGGCGTGGGACTCGCCTCCAAGATCCTTCCGCACAACTTCAACGAGCTGCTGGACGCTTCCGTCGCCATCCTCGAGGGCAAGCCCTACGAACTCTACCCCGACTTCCCCACCGGCGGCTTCGCCGACTGCAGCAAATACATGGACGGGCGCCGCGGAGGCAGCATCAAGGTGCGCGCCCGCATCGAGAAGATCGACAAGAACACGATCGCCATCACGGAGATCCCCTACGGCAAATACACCAAGGACCTGATCGAATCCGTCCTCCGCGCGAAGGACAAGGGCAAGATCAAGATCAAGAAGATCGAGGACATCACCACGGACAAGGTGAACATCCTGATCCACCTGCCCAACGACGTGTCCCCGGACAAGACGATCGACGCCCTGTACGCCTTCACCGACTGCGAGATCAACATCGCCCCGAACGCCTGCGTGATCAAGGACAACAAGCCGCAGTTCCTGACCGTGCGCGACATCCTCGAGTACGGCACCTACCATACCCGCGACCTGCTGCTGCAGGAACTGCAGATCAAGCTGGACGAGCTGGAGGCCGACTGGCACTACAGCTCCCTGGAGCGCATCTTCTTCGAGAACCGCGTCTACAAGCTCCTCGAGCAGGACCAGAAGGACTGGGAGACCCAGATCCAGGACATCTTCACGCAGATGAAGCTGTACCAGGACCTGTTCCGCCGCGAGATCGTGCTGGACGACATCCTCAAGCTCGTGGAGAAGCCGGTCCGCAAGATCTCCAAGTTCGACACCAAGGCCATCGACGAGAAAATCCTCGCCCTGGAGGACCAGATGCGGCAGGTCCGCGACGACATCGAACACATCGACCGCTACACCATCAACTGGTTCAAGTCCCTCAAGAAGAAGTACGGCAAGGACTTCCCGCGCCGCACCGAACTGACCGGCTTCGAGACCATCGCCGCCACCAAGGTCATCAACAACAACGCCAAGCTCCAGGCGAACCTCGCCGAGGGCTTCGTGGGCATCGGCCTCAAGCGCGACGACGGCGGCGAGTTCATCTGCGACTGCTCCGACCTCTCCGAGATCATCGTCATCGGCCGCGACGGCAAGTACCGCATCACCAAGGTGGAGGACAAGGCCTTCTTCGGCAAGGACCTGCTGTACGTGGGCCTGTTCAACCGCGGCGACACCCGCACGGTCTACAACGTCATCTACCGCGAGGGCAAGAGCTCGGTCTACTACGCCAAGCGCTTCGCCGTCACCTCCGTTACGCGCGACAAGGAATACGACATCACCACCGGCGAGCCCGGTTCGCAGATCGTCTGGTTCACCGCCAACCGCAACGGCGAGGCGGAGACGGTCCGCGTGCTGCTGCGCCCGAAGGCGAAGCTGAAGAAGACGAGCTTCGAGTACGACTTCTCCACGCTCGGCATCAAGAGCAAGACCGCCCGCGGCAACCTCGTCAGCAAGAACGCCATCCGCACCATCACCCTCAAGAGCAAGGGCGTGAGCACCATCGCCGGCAAGGACATCTGGTACGACACCGACATCCAGAAGCTCAACGAGGACGGCCACGGCATCTGGCTCGGCCAGTTCGGCGAGGGCGACAAGGTCCTGGCGGTATTCCGCAACGGAACGTTCTACACCACCTCCTTTGACCTGGTCAACAAGTACCAGGGCGACGTGCTGCTCATCGAGAAATACGACCCGGACAAGACCTTCACCGCCCTGTACTGGGACGGCGCCGTCAAGAGTTTCTACGTCAAGCGTTTCTCCTTCCCGCTCAGCGACAACACCCCCGTGTCCTTCATCTCGGACGCCCCCAAGTCCTACCTCGTGGAGCTCAGCGGCGACGCGCATCCGCGCTACGAGGTGGTCTGGAAGCTTTCCGACAAGGAGCCGGAGGCCGTGGACGCCGAGGAATGGATCGCCAAGAAGGGCATCGCCGCCAAGGGCAAGAAGTGCGCCGAGCGCGGCGAGGTCAAGACCGTCAGATTCATCGAACCGATTCCTGACGAGCAGGAATCGGACTACCCGGAAGAGCCCGGGCAATCTCCTGCCTTTCCGGCGGAGCCTGCCACTCCGGCTGAACCCGTCGCTCCGGCGGAGCCGCCCGTCCTGCCGACGGTCGAGCCGGAACCTTCCCCCAACCTCGACGAGGTGCCGGATTTCCCCGGCGGCCTGTTCGACGAGCCGACGCTGTTCTAAACGGGATTTTCCTTTAAATCAGGCCCTTCGTGAGAAGGGCTTTTTCGTCCGGCGGCTCGCCCGTCATCAGGGCGTAGCCGGTAATGGCCTGCGCCAGCAGCCAGGCGCCTCCGGGGATGTAGCCCGGCCTGCCTGCGAGACAGGGGTCCCGGTAATTGGCTTCCAGCAGATGGGCGCAGTCCAGCCGTCCGATGCCGGGAACGGCGCGCGGGAGGGTGTAGATGATCACGTCGGCGCTCACGCCGTCCGCGATTTCCGCGTGGCGGTACAGGCGGGTGTCGAGGCCGAGGTCTTCGGCCGCGGCCAGGGCGGCCTTGCCGGCGCCGCCGTAGCCGATCACGGCCGCGGTGCGGCAGCCGAGCGGCTCCAGCAGGGATTTCACGCCCAGATAGTCGGAATTGTAGGCCTTGACCCCTTCGGGGGTCCGGACCACAAGGTTGGTCGCGCCGATGCGCCCGCATTCGGGGCTTTTCCAGTCCGCCCGTGCGAAAGCGTTCTCCTTGAAGGGCGCCGTCACGTTGACGGCTTTGTACCCGGCCAGGAAACGGGCCCAGGCCTGTTCGAAATCGGGTGTTTCAATCAGGTCGTAGGGGTATCTTCCGCCATAGGCGGCGGAAAACAGCGCGGGGCTTTGGGAATGGGCGACGGGCCACCCGATGAGTCCGAACCTATCCATGCTGACGCTGCCGGACGGCTTCGAAAAGGAGGATGGCGGCCGACACGGACACGTTGAGCGAGTCCAGCCTGCCGAGCATCGGGATGCGGATGTGGGCGTCGGCGGCTTCGCGCCACTGCCCGGTGAGACCGGTGGATTCCGTGCCCATCACCAGGGCGGTGCCGACGGTCATGTCGCAGTCGTAGTACAGGGAGGAATCCTGCAGCTGGGCCGTCAGGATGCGGATGCCGCGCGCCTTGAGGAAGGCGATGGCCTCCGCGGACGAACACGCGGCGCAGGGTACCGTGAATACGGCGCCGACCGAGGCCCGGATAAGGTTGGGGTTCCAGAGGTCCGTCAGCGGGTCGCAAACCAGCACGGCGTCGGCCCCGGCGGCGTCGGCGCTGCGCAGCACCGCGCCCAGGTTGCCGGGCTTCTCCACGCGTTCCAGCACGACCACCAGCGGGTTCCGGGGCAGCGGGAGGTCTTCCAGCCGGCGCTCCGGCATGCGCACTTCGGCGATCACGCCCTCGGTCCCTTCCCGCATGGCGATTCTTGCATACACCTCCTCGCTGACCTCGAACTCCTTCGTCCGTCCTTCGTTGCGCGGCAGCCAGCCCCTGAAAACGTCCGGCTGCAGCGCGGGGCAGACGAAGACCGTGTCGACCTCGAAGCCGGCATCGATGCAATGCTGGAGCTCGCGCCGCCCCTCGACCACGAAAAGACCGCGCTCGCGCCGCTCAGAAGACTTCTGCTGCAGCGCGAGGAGGCGTTTGACCTTCGGATTGGAAGGGGATGTGATCAGCTCCGGCATGGGGGCGGAATTACTCGGCCTGCTCCTTGTTCTCCTTCCGGAGGACCTTTTCCGGCCGCATCTGGGGGAAGAACAGGACGTCCTGGATGGTGGTCTGGCCCGTCATGAACATCGTCAGGCGGTCGATCCCCATGCCCAGGCCGGAAGTCGGCGGCATGCCGTATTCGAGGGCGCGGACGAAGTCGAGGTCGATGTACATCGCCTCGTCGTCGCCCTTGCTCTTCAGGCGGGCCTGCTCCTCGAAACGCTCCAGCTGGTCGACGGGGTCGTTCAGCTCGGAATAGGCGTTCGCGAGTTCCTTGCCGCACACGAACAGCTCGAAGCGCTCGGTCAGGGTGGGATCGCTGCGGTGACGCTTGGTCAGCGGAGACATCTCCACGGGATAGTCGATGATGAAGGTCGGCTGGACGAGCTTCTCCTCGCAATAGGCGCCGAAGATGGCGTCGATCAACTTGCCCTTGCCCATCGAAGGCTCGATGTCCACGTTCAGCTGTCTGCAGGTGGCGCGCAGCTGCTCCTCGTCCATCCCCTTCACGTCCACGCCGGCGTATTCCCGGATGGCCTCGAGGATGGGCAGGCGGCGGTAGGTGCCGCCGAAGTCCACCTCGTTGTCCCCGATGGTCACCTTCGTGGTGCCGTTCACGGCGAGCGAGACCTTCGCGAGCATCGTCTCCACGAACTTCATCATCCAGTTGTAGTCCTTGTAGGCCACATAGATCTCCATGCAGGTGAACTCGGGATTGTGCGTCTTGTCCATGCCCTCGTTGCGGAAGTCCTTCGCGAACTCGTACACCCCGTTGTAGCCGCCCACGATCAGGCGCTTGAGGTAGAGTTCGTTGGCGATGCGCAGGTACAGGGGGATGTCCAGGGCGTTGTGGTGCGTGATGAAAGGCCGCGCGGTGGCGCCGCCCGGAATACCCTGGAGGATCGGTGTCTCGACCTCGAGGCAGCCGGCGGCGTTGAAGTACTCGCGCATCGTCGCGATGATCTTCGCGCGCTTCACGAACACGTCCTTCACCTGCGGGTTGACGATCAGGTCCACGTAGCGCTGCCGGTAGCGGAGCTCGGGATCGGTGAAGGCGTCGAACACCTGGCCGTCCTGCTCCTTGACGATCGGAAGGACGCGCAGCGACTTGCTCAGCAGCGTCAGCTCCTTGGCGTGCACGCTCAGCTGGCCGGTCTGGGTGATGAAGGCGAAGCCCTTGATTCCCACGATGTCGCCGATGTCCAGGAGGCGCTTCCAGACGGTGTTGTACATCGTCTTGTCCTCGCCGGGGCAGATCTCGTCACGCTTGACGTAGATCTGGATGCGGCCGGTCTCATCCTGGAGCTCGCCGAAGGAGGCGGCCCCCATGATGCGGCGGCTCATCAGCCGGCCGGCGATGCAGATGTCCTGCAGGTTGCCCTTTTCCGGGTCGTACTCCCGGAGGATCTGCCCGGCGGTGGCGTTGACCGGATACTCCGCGGCGGGGTACGGTTCGATGCCCAATTCTCTCAATTTCGCCAGGGATTCGCGGCGAATCAATTCTTGTTCGCTATATTCTGCCATAATGCTGCAAAAATACGAAATTATTTGTTATCTTTGTATGATATGGCGAAAGAATGCAAATGGATCCCCAAGGAACCGGCCGACCCCGCGAAGGTCGGGCGCCTTGCCACGGAGCTGGGCATCGACAGCGTGCTGGCCGAACTGCTGGTCAAGCGCGGCGTCGAGACCTTCGACGAGGCGCGCCGCTTCTTCCGCCCGAGCCTGGACGCCCTGCACGACCCCTTCCTGATGAAAGACATGGACGCGGCCGTGGAGCGGCTGCACAAGGCCATCTCCGGCGGCGAGAAAATCCTGGTCTACGGCGACTACGACGTGGACGGGACCACCGCCGTGGCCCTGGTGTACTCCTTCATCCAGCGCTTCACCGACAAGGTGGACTTCTACATCCCCGACCGCTATGACGAAGGCTACGGCGTGTCCTACAAGGGCATCGACTGGGCCGCCGACGGCGGTTTCTCCCTGATCATCACGCTGGACTGCGGCATCAAGGCCGTGGACAAGGTGGAATACGCCCGCAGCAAGGGGGTCGAGGTCATCATCTGCGACCATCACCTGCCCGGCGAGGCCCTCCCGGCGGCCGCCGCGGTGCTGGACCCCAAGCGCGAGGACTGCAGCTACCCCTTCGACGACCTGTCGGGCTGCGGCGTGGGCTTCAAGCTCGTGCACGCTTATTCCATCCGGTACGGCATCTCCTTCGACACCCTCATCCCGCTGCTGGACCTGCTGGTGGTGAGCATCTCCTCCGACCTCGTGACGATGGTCGGGGAGAACCGCATCCTCGCCCATTTCGGCCTCAAGCAGCTCAACGAGAACCCCTGCAAGGGCCTCGCGGCGATGATCAACCTGTCCAACCTGGAGCCGGGGCACATCTCCATCGACGACATCGTCTTCAAGATCGGGCCGCGCATCAACGCGGCGGGGCGGATGGAGTCCGGGCGCCTGGCAGTCGAGCTCCTGAAGGCCACCGACGAGAAGGCCGCGATGCGTATCGGCACGAAGATCAACGAGAACAACAACGACCGCAAGAACATCGACCGGGAGATCACGCAGGAGGCCCTGGAGATGGTCCAGTCCGGCAAATGCCTCGCCCACGAGAACGTCACGATCGTGTATAACCCCAAGTGGAGCAAGGGCGTCGTGGGCATCGTGGCCTCCCGCCTGGTGGAAGCGTACTACAAGCCCACCGTGGTGCTCACCAAGTCCAACGGCTTCGTGACGGGGTCCGCGCGCAGCGTCGCCGGTTTCGACCTCTACGAGGCCATCGAGAACTGCGCGGACCTGCTGGAGAATTTCGGCGGCCACGTCTATGCGGCCGGACTCACCCTCAAGGAGGAGAACGTCCCGGAGTTCGCCCGCCGGATGGACGGATTCATCGCCGGCAAGATCACCGCCGAGATGCTGATCCCGATCGTGGAGGTGGACGCCAAGCTGGACTTCGCGCAGATCACCCCCAAGTTCTCCCGCATCCTCAAGCAGTTCCAGCCCTTCGGTCCCGGCAACAACAACCCCATCTTCATGACGGAGAACGTCTATGACGCGGGTTCCGGCCGCAAGGTGGGCGCGGGCGGGGCACACCTCAAGCTCGACCTCATCCAGGAGTCGCAGCCCTATCACCAGATCCCCTCGATCGCCTTCAACATGGCGGACTACTACGACTATATCCGCGAGGGGAATCCGATCGACGTCTGCTACGCCATCGTGGAGAATTACTACCGGGGCAACTCGTCCATCCAGCTCCGCATCCGCGACATGCGCGAGCGCGAAGACATCCTGTAAATCGCATCGAAAAAGGCCGGTATCAGTGCCAGGGGATGGTTTCCGCGATAATCTCGGCGACTTCCTCCGGGGTTTTGCCGTCGGTGTCGACGATGCGGGGCGCCTGCGCGTAGATGGGCGTCCGGCGCTCGAAAAGCGTTTCGGCATCCGCGAACAGGGGCCGGGAGGCGTCGGAGGCCCCGAGCCGCTCCCGGATGGTCTCCAGGCGGGTGCGCAGCCACACGCACTCGCTCTGCGACAGGACCAGTTCCCGCGCTTCGGGTTCCGTCAGCGCTCCGCCGCCGAGGGCGAGCACGGTCGTCCCGCCGGCAGAGGCCTCGTCCAGCACGGAACGCAGCGTCTCCAGTTCAACGGCGCGGAAGGCCGCTTCGCCGCCTTCGAGGAAGATTTCCGGGATGGTCCGGCCGGTCCGGGCGACGATTTCCGCGTCCAGGTCCACGAAACGGGCCCCGAGCCGCTCCGCGAGCGCCCGGCCCGTGCTGCTCTTGCCGCAGCCCATGAAACCCGTGAGTGAAATCGTCATCTTTTCAGAAAGATTGCCGGGCAAATATACACGCATTTCGGCAAAAAATCCCTATCTTGTCAAACTAAAATTTTTGCGTTATGTCACTGAATAAAGTCATGCTGATCGGTAACGTTGGAAGAGACCCCAATGTACGTTACCTCGAAGGAAACAACCCCAATGCACAGGGCCGCAAGGTCGCCACGTTCACCCTCGCCACAACGGAACGTTTCCGTGACCGCAACGGCGAAACCCGCGAAAACACGGAATGGCACAACATCGTCGCCTGGGGCCAGCCCGCCGACGTCTGCGAACGTTTTGTCCACAAGGGCACCCAGCTCTATATCGAAGGCCGTCTGCGTACGCGCAAGTACACCGACAGCCAGGGCATGGAGAAATACACCACCGAAATCAACGTCGACACGCTGCAGCTCCTCGGCCGCCGCGACGGCGACGGCAGCGGCTATCCCGCCGACGGCGAGCAGCCGCAGGGCGGCTGGCAGCAGCCCCGCCAGCAGGGCGGATACAGCCAGCAGGGCGGCGGCTACCAGCGCCAGGGCGGCTACCAGGCCCCCCAGCAGCAGAGCGCGCAGCCGCAGGGCTATCAGGCTTTCCGCCAGGCCCAGCAGCCCGCTCCCGCCGCGCCGCAGGGCACCGAGCCCGACCTGCCCGAAGTCCCCGCCGACGACCTCCCGTTCTAGTTCTTTTTTGAATCCTCTTTGAACTGCCCGGAGCGCGCTCCGGCGCCCGTAGCCACCCTCGGCTCCGTAAGAGGGAGGGGCCCGTTGCCGGAGGCAATGGGAGGGGTCGCGAAGCGACGGCGGCCGGAGTGCGCCTCCGGGCAGTTCGGAAACAGAAACTGAAAGATTATGGCTGAAAAGATTCAGAAACTGATGAACGACAATCCGGTGGCGAGGTGGGCCGTGCTGGCTCTCGTCGCCCTGATGATGTTCTTCGCCTATATGTTCGTGGACGTGATGTCCCCGCTCAAGAGCCTCGTGGAGACCAACCTCGGCTGGAGCAGTGCCGTGTTCGGCAAGTATGCGGCCTCCGAGTACATCCTCAACGTCTGCGGCTTCCTGATCCTCGCCGGCATCATCCTCGACAAGCTCGGAGTGCGCTTCTCCGGCATCCTGTCCGCCGGCCTGATGGTGCTCGGCGCCGCGATCAAGTTCGTGGGCGTGAGCGACTGGTTCCAGACCACGGGCTTCGCCCAGTGGCTCGGCTCCTGGTGGGTCGAGATGCCCGCCAGCGCCAAGATGGCCTCGCTGGGCTTCATGATTTTCGGCTGCGGCTGCGAGATGGAAGGCACCAACGTCTCCAAGATCCTCGCCAAGTGGTTCAAGGGCAAGGAAATGGCCCTCGCGATGGGCCTTGAGATGGCCATCGCCCGCCTCGGCGTGTTCGGGGTGATGTGGATCTCCCCGCTCATCTCCGAAAAGTTCGGCGGTTCGGTCGTGGCCCCGATGGGCTTCTGCGGCGCGCTGCTGTGCATCGGCTTGATCAACTTCATCATCTTCGCGGTGATGGACTCCAAGTTCGACCGGCAGCTGGTGGCCGCCGGACTCGCTACGGACGAGAAGTCGCCGGAGGACGAATTCCACGTGAGCGACCTGGGCGCCATCTTCAAGAGCAAGATGTTCTGGATCGTGGCCCTGCTGTGCGTGCTGTACTACAGCGCCATCTTCCCGTTCCAGCGTTACGCGCCGAACTTCCTGGAGGAAACCCTACAGATCGACGCCTCCACGGCGTCCCGCCTGTTCAGCGTCTTCCCCATCCTGGCGATGGTCCTGACGCCGGTGCTGGGCATCTTCCTGGACCACAAGGGCAAGGGCGCCACGATGCTGATGGCCGGTTCGGTCATCATGATCGTCTGCCACCTGAGCTTCGCGTTCCTGCTGCCGCTCGCCCCGTATAAATGGCTGGCGGTGCTGCTGATCGTGGTGCTCGGCGTGAGCTTCTCGCTCGTGCCCGCGGCCCTGTGGCCCTCCGTGCCGAAGATCATCGACGAGAAGATCCTGGGCTCCGCCTACTGCCTCATCTTCTGGGTGCAGAACATCGGCCTTTGCCTGGTGCCGATGCTGATCGGCTCGCTGCGCGGCTCCACCGGCGGCTACTTCGTCCCGATGCTCGTGTTCTCCAGCTTCGGCGTGCTCGCCTTCATCTTCAGTTTCCTGCTCAAGAAGGAAGACCGCCGGAAAGGATACGGGCTGGAACTCCCCAATATCCGGAAATAACGGACGCCGATGTCTTCCAGGACCGGTAAATACGCCTGCTGGATCGCCCTGGCGTGTCTCGTCGTACCGATGTTCGCATCGTACTTCTTCGACGACATGTTCTCGACGATCTCCTATCTTTTCGAAGATCCCGCACGCACGCAGCTGGGCTGGGACGCAGTAGGCTACGGCCTCTATACCAGCGGCTACTCCGTGCTGTGCGTCTTCGGCGGCCTGGTGGTCTGCGGCATCCTGCTGGACAAGTGGGGCGTGCGGGTCACCGGCTCCATTTTCGTGGGCATGATGGCCGCAGGCGCGGCGGCGGTCCTGTACGCCATCACCGCAGGGCTCCCGCCCGAGCGCTCGCTGCGCATCGCCTACGCCGGCTGCATGTTCTTCGGACTGGGCAGCGAGATCGCGGGCACCGCGGTCACGCGCTCCATCGCGAAATGGTTCCGCCACGGGCCGATGGCCCTGGCGATGGGTCTGCAGCTCGCCGTCGCGCGGCTCGGCACCGCCCTCGCCCTCGTGCTCTCCCCGCGGCTGGTGGTCGAGAACGCCGGACACGTCTATTCCCTCGCCGAGACGGCCCGGCCGGCCGTGTTCGGCCTGGGCCTGATGGCCGCCGGACTCATCCTCTGGGCCATATTCGTGGCGATGGACGCCCGCTTCGACAAGAGGATCCTTCGGCAAGCTCAGGATGACAGGGGGCAGGCGCAGGATGACAAGGGGCAGGGGCAGGATGACAGGGGGCAGGCGCAGGACGACAAGGACGCGTTCCGGATGGCCGACGTGCTCGGCATCCTGAAAAACGGCAACTTCTGGCTGGTCAGCCTGCTGTGCGTGCTGTTCTACAGCAGCATCATCGCCTTCAAGAAATTCGCCGGCGCCATCCTCATCCCGCGCTTCGCCATTCCGGCGGAAACGGCCGGCTGGATGGTGTCGATGCTTCCTTTCGCGACCGTCGTGTTCGCGCCCCTGTTCGGCCTGCTGGTGGACCGCCGCGGCCGGGGGACGCGCTGGATGGTGCTGGGGTCGCTGCTCGCGCTTGCCGCGCACCTGCTGCTCGCGTTTGCCCCGCAGGGCGTGCCCTTCTTCGGTTACCTGGCGATGGTGCTGCTGGGCTTCGGCTACTCGCTGGTGCCCGCCGCCCTGTGGCCTTCCGTGCCGAAGATCGTGCCCGACAAGGTCCTCGGGACCACTTTCGCCCTCGTGTACTGGGTGCAGAACCTGGGGCTGCTCGCCTTCAAGATGCTGGCCGGGATGATCCTGGGCGGCGCCACCGCCGACGGGCAGGCGGCGCTGGACGGAGCGGTGCGCGTGGAACTGATGTTCATCGCCCTGTGCGTGGCGGCCGTCGGCATCGCCCTGCTGTTCGCCCGCGCCTCGCGGAAGCACCCCGAACTGGCGCTCGATGCGCCCAACAAAGCCTGAACCATGTATGAACTGCTGGACAAGATAGACAAGCCTTCCGACGTCAGGCTCCTGTCGGTGGAACAGCTCCGCGAGCTGTGCAAGGAGCTGCGCGCCTATATCATCGAATGCTGCGCCGTCAATCCGGGGCACCTGGCCTCCAGCCTGGGCGCCGTGGAGCTCATCGTCGGCCTGCACTATGTCTTCGACACCCCTTCGGACAAGCTCGTCTTCGACGTGGGCCACCAGGCCTACGCCCACAAGATCCTGACCGGACGCCGCGAGGCCTTCCGGAAGAACCGGACGAAAGACGGCATCAGCGGCTTCCCCAGCCGCAGCGAAAGCCTGTTCGACAGCTTCGGCGTCGGGCATTCCTCCACCTCCATCTCCGCCGCGCTCGGCCTGGCCGAAGCCGCCCGGATGCAGGGCCGCCCCGCGAAGGTGGCAGCCCTGATCGGCGACGGCGCGATGACGGGCGGCCTCGCCTTCGAGGGGCTCAACAACGCCGGCGCCAGCCACGCCGACCTGCTCGTCATCCTCAACGACAACAACCAGTCCATCGAGGCCAACACGGGCGCGATGCACCGCTACCTGCTGAACATCACGACCAGCAACTCCTACAACCGCTTCAAGAACCAGGTCTGGAACCTGCTCGGCGAGGGCGGCCTGCGCCGCTTCCTGCAGCGCTCCGTGCGGGGGCTCAAGTCCTGGTTCGTACGCAAGCCGGGCGGCGACCTCTTCGAGGCGCTCGGCTTCCGCTATTTCGGCCCCATCGACGGCAACGACATCGAAGAGGTGGTGCGCACGCTCCGCAAGCTCCGCACGATGCCGGGCCCGCGCCTGCTGCACTGCTTCACCGTCAAGGGGCAGGGCTATCCCGCCGCCGAGGCGGACCCCGCGACCTGGCACGCGCCGGGCCGATTCGACCCCGTCACGGGCGAACGCATCCACGGGCCGCACCTGCGCGACCGCTACCAGGACGTGTTCGGCGAGGTGCTGTGCGAACTTGCCGCGGCGGACCGCCGCGTCGTGGGCGTCACCCCCGCGATGGCGCAGGGCTGCGGGATGAACCTCCTCGCCGCGAAGTTCCCGGAGCAGTTCTTCGACGTGGGCATCGAGGAGGAGCACGCCGTCACCTTCTCCGCCGGCCTCGCCGCCGGCGGGATGAAGCCGTTCTGCAACATCTACTCCGCATTCTCCCAGCGCGCCTACGACCAGATCATCCACGACGTCGCCCTGCAGCGGCTGCCGGTGGTCCTCTGCTTCGACCGGGCGGGGCTGGTGGGCGAGGACGGTGCCACCCACCAGGGGGCCTTCGACCTGGCCGCCTACCGGAGCATCCCGGACACCATCATCAGCGCCCCGCGCGACGAGGTCGCGCTCAAGCGCCTGATGTACACCGCCTGCGCGCACGCGACGGGTCCATTCATAATAAGGTACCCGCGCGGGATGGGTGAAGGCACCCCCTGGCGGGAGGCCGCGCCGGAGCCGTACGAGATCGGCCGCGCGGAAACCCTGCTGGAAGGCGACACGGTCGCGGTCCTGGGCCTCGGCCCCGTGGTGAACCGCGCCCTGGAAGCCGCCCGGGACTGGCCCGGACGGGTGGGCGTGTTCGACCTGCGCTTCCTCAAGCCGCTCGACACGGAAGCCGTCCGGCGCATCGCCGGCCGCTACGCCCACATCCTCACCGTGGAGGACGGCGCCCTGTGCGGCGGGCTGTACGGGGCCGTGGCGGAACTGCTCGCCCGGATCCGTTCCCGGGCCACCCTGGACGGCATCGGCATCCCCGACCGCTTCATTCCGCAGGCGAAACAGTCCGAGCAGCAGGCGGAGTGCGGACTGGATGTGGAAGGCATCCGAAAAAGTTTGAGAAAAGTATTTGGAGAATAGGAAATTATTCCTATCTTTGCAGTCCCAAAAACTAGGGGGCTTTGAAATAATACATTGCCGATGTAGCTCAGTTGGCTAGAGCGTGTGATTTGTAATCTCAAGGTCGTGGGTTCGATTCCCTCCATCGGCTCACGATCAGCAATGTAAAAGACAGGGGCAAGTACCAGAGCGGTCAAATGGGGCAGACTGTAAATCTGCTGGCTAAGCCTACGGTGGTTCGAATCCATCCTTGCCCACAAAAGCGGAAGCGAAATCGAACGATTTCCACACAAAGCGGGGTTCGTATAATGGCTATTATGCCAGCCTTCCAAGCTGGAAATGGGAGTTCGATTCTCCTACCCCGCTCCAAGATTGCCGATGTAGCTCAGGGGTAGAGCGCATCCTTGGTAAGGATGAGGTCATGAGTTCAAATCCCATCATCGGCTCCACGGAGCCGGCCTTGAAGCCGGTTTAATTTTGTAAACAAACTTTTAAACGTAATATATTATGGCAAAAGAAAAATTCGAGAGGACCAAACCTCATGTCAACATCGGCACGATCGGCCACGTTGACCACGGCAAGACCACTCTGACCGCTGCGATCACGAAGGTGCTCGCCGCCAAGGGTCTGAGCGAGATCAAGTCTTTCGACCAGATCGACAACGCTCCGGAGGAGAAGGAGCGCGGTATCACCATCAACACGGCTCACGTCGAGTACCAGACCGCCAATCGCCACTATGCGCATGTCGATTGCCCGGGCCACGCCGACTACGTGAAGAACATGGTTACCGGTGCCGCCCAGATGGACGGTGCAATCCTCGTCGTCGCCGCCACTGACGGCCCGATGCCGCAGACCAACGAGCACGTCCTCCTCGCCAAGCAGGTGAACGTCCCGAAGATGGTCGTCTTCCTGAACAAGGTCGACCTCGTGGACGATGAGGAAATGCTTGACCTCGTCGAGATGGAGGTCCGCGACCTCCTCAGCAAGTACGATTTCGACGGCGACAACGCCCCCGTCATCCGTGGTTCCGCCCTCGGCGCCCTCAACGGTGAGCCGCAGTGGGAGGAGAAGGTCCTCGAGCTGATGGACGCTGTTGACAACTACATTCCCCTTCCGGTCCGTGAGAACGAGAAGCCGTTCCTGATGCCTATCGAGGACATCTTCTCCATCACCGGTCGTGGTACTGTCGTCACCGGCCGTATCGAGACGGGTACCATCCACGTCAACGATCCTGCCGAGATCGTCGGTTTCAGCGACAAGCCCAGGACCACCGTCGTCACCGGCGTCGAGATGTTCCGCAAGCTCCTCGACCAGG
>Ga0310691_10001176_pt1 | contig 41860 bp, 34 predicted proteins | sample 176DNAGHGlowgp2_FD_203887 | JGI IMG/M metagenome (GOLD analysis project Ga0310691, IMG submission 203887) | Sheep rumen microbial communities from Palmerston North, Manawatu-Wanganui, New Zealand - 1766 DNA GHGlow gp2 (v2) (version 2) | ecosystem: Host-associated > Mammals > Digestive system >... | reverse complement strand
ACAGCTCCTTATGAAGGCAACGGAAAACTTGGCGGTGTTGATGTAGATACACTGATCACTTATGAGATTTCCTATAAGAATTATAAGGATGAAGCGGCAGACATCGTAATCACTGATAAGCTGGATCAGTATGTAAGCTACGACAGTTCATCTGATGGTGGAATCAATGACGGAGGAACTGTTAAGTGGACTATCAAAAATGTTCCAGCCGGAAAAGAAGGAAAGGTAACCCTTACCGTAAAGGTGCTTGAAGGTGCACTTGAATCGAAGGGTGGTCCCGGCAAGGTTGTTAACGGCGGAAAGGATAATGCAGGTAACTACACGGCTACCGTAAAGGTCGGAGAAGATGATGAGTACGGCCTTGAAGAGGTAGAGAATCCTGTAAAGGAAGTGCCTGATGTGCCGGATGTGCCTGTAATTCCGGATGAACCTGTTAAACCGGATGAACCTGTTAAACCGGAGGAACCGGATACACCTAAGTCAGTCAGAGTCAGCAAGATCGACGTGACTACACAGAAAGAACTTGAAGGCGCAACTCTCAGAGTGCTGGATGATAAGGGAAATGTCGTAGACGAGTGGACATCAGGTAAGAATCCTCATGTCGTAACCGGACTTTTGGCAGGTGTTACATATACCCTTAGCGAGACATTACCGCCGGATGGATATTATCTTACAAAAGATACGATATTTACACTGGATAAGGACGGCAAGCTCATCGGTGATTCAACGAAGACAACGGCTGCAGTATCCGCAAATGGTATTCTGCTGGTAGAGGATATCCCGATACCTGTAAAGGGTACCATAGTGATCAACAAGAAGGGCTATGTGAATGAGGGCTGTTCGGATTCATCCCGGGAGACGAAGCCACTTAAGGGTGTTACATTCTGGCTTTGCAAATCCGACCTGGAAATGGGTGAAAGAGGTGTAAGCAGGACAGTGGTTACCGATGAAAACGGTATTGCTACATTTACTGACCTTTATCCCGGACTTTATGAGATCCATGAGACCGCAACTCTTGAAGAATATGTGCTTGATGAAACGGTCTACTATGCAAGGATAAATGAGGACGGAACCTGCAGCGGACTGCTTGATTCATCAAGAAAACCGGTTGGCGGTAATGTTATCATCAACGAGCTGATCACCACCGATTTCACATTTGTCAAAATAAGTGAAACGGATATTGGTAAGGTCCTGCCGGGTTCGACCTACGGCCTCTATGAGATTATGGAGGACGGAACACGTGTACTTATCGCTACTGCGGTTTCAGACGAAAACGGAGTAGTAGTCTTTGAAGGACTGCTGCCCGGAAAGAAGTATGAGATTGAAGAGCTTGAGGCACCTGACGGTTATTATGTTTCAAGTAATCCTGTATCCTTTGGTTATATGATCACTGTGGATGAAGACGGTGAAAAGAAGATAGAGATGGATCCGACAATGGTTTCTGATGGCCAGGGTACGATCTTTGTTGATGAAACCGGTACAGTGCGTTGGCTGGAGCCTCCGGTAGTCGTTTCGTTCTCAAAGGTAGATGATAAAGGCAACATGCTTGAAGGAGCGACTCTTCGCGTTGAAGATACGGAAGGAAATGTGGTTATCCCCGAATGGATAAGTACAGATGAACCCTATGTATCCGAAGGAGAACTGGTTATCGGTCACACATACAGGCTTGTTGAGGTTAAGGCACCTGACGGGTACGCGGTCGCAAATCCGATCGAATTTACTGTAACTGATGATAAGGTTAAACCGGATGAAAATAAGGTGATCACAATTTCCATGACGGATGTTAAGATCACGAAGATAGTACCTCCGGATACATCTATCAAAACAGGAGACGATACACCGATCATTCCGTATGTATTGTTCGCAATGTTCGGCTTTGCAGGCCTTATTTCCACAGCTGCTTTAAAGCTTAGAGACAGGAAGAAGGAAAAAGAAGAAAAGAAGTAAAAATGAAGTAAAGAAGTAAAAAATTGTTCACGGGACGGTTCCTGACAGTCAGTCGGGAACCGTCTTTTTTAGTAAGTGTCAAACCATCTGTGCTGCAGGCAAAAAACTAACCGTTACGCCTCCTGCTCTATTAAAAATCTTTGTCTTGCGTTATGTAACAGGATTGGGTAAACTATTAACAATGTTGCATTAGGAATCGGAGGTTTTTAATATGCGGTTTGTGGTACAACGGGTCAGTCATGCATCGGTAAAGGTGGATGGAGAGGAACTCGGAAGGATCGGACAGGGGTTCTTTGTTCTGATCGGTATTGAGGATGCAGATAACCGTGAGGTTGCGGATAAGATGGTGCAGAAGCTTCTTGGTCTAAGGATATTTGAGGATGCGGAGGGAAAGAGCAACCTTGCACTGAAGGATGTGGACGGAGAACTTCTTCTGATATCGCAGTTTACGCTTTGCGGGGATGCAAGTCACGGGAACCGTCCGTCATATATACATGCCGCCAGACCGGAAACGGCTGAACCGATGTATGATCATATTGTAGACAGCTGTAGGAGGGCAGGCTACAAGGTTGAAACCGGACGTTTTGGTGCGGAAATGAAATGTGAGCTGCTCAATGACGGCCCTTTCACAATATGGCTGGATTCCGCAGATATTTGTCCGAAGCTGCACAAATAGATGATGTATTAGATATTTCACGCCTGTAAGATGATTCCCGAATGATGCGTGATTATAGGAAGAGAGCACAGTATGGAGAAAATACTGATCGTTGAAGATGATAAGGATCTTTTGAAGCTGTTCTGTACAGTTCTTAAAAAAGAGGGCTATGATGTCGCTGTTGCCGAGGACGGGCTTCAGGCACTGAGATATCTGGACAGGGACTACGCAGACCTCATAATATCAGATATAATGATGCCTAATCTTGACGGCTATCAGATGGTTGAAGCGGTAAGAAAAGCAGGAAGGCAGACTCCCATACTTATCATTACGGCCAAGGACGGCTTTGATGATATGCGCCGCGGTTTTTCCCTCGGGTCGGATGATTATATGGTGAAGCCCATAAATGTAAACGAACTTGTACTCAGGGTACAGGCACTGCTCCGGAGAAACCAGATGCTCAATGAGCGTAAGCAGACCTTCGGATCCATGATAATGGACATGGATACGATGACGGTGAAGATCGGAGAGGATTCGCAGATACTGCCCCAGAAGGAGTTTATGCTTCTTTATAAGCTCATCTGTTCCGCAGGCAAGACATTCACGAGACAGCAGCTGATGGATGAGGTGTGGGGACCGGATTCTCCCAGTGATGTTCGTACGGTTGATGTACATATCAACCGCCTCAGAGAACGTTTCAGAGACTTTGATGAGATAGAGATAGCAACCGTTAGGGGGCTTGGATATAAGATCGTCAGGAAAGCAATGTCTTCCCGAAAAGGTAACGGATTTTAATGAGCGAGTACAGGACCGAAGAAAAGAGGGATATGATAGGGAAAACGGTGGACCGGCTGAAGAAGAGGCGGCGCAAGCTGAACCTCTTCTTTATTCTGCAGATCGCCATGATAACGGTTCTTCTTGTCCTTCTGGCGGCCATCATAGGCTTCTTTCTTGCCAGGCTTTTTAATTTCAGGGACATGCACTGGGCGCCCATCATGCTGTTCTTCATATGGATGACATTAAGCGTTACTGTGGCCCATGTCTTTCTCTATAATAAGCTTAAAGTTGTTTTTTCCGCGGTAAAGGTGATAAATGATGCAACCGAACAGGTGGCAAAGGGAGATTTTTCCATCCGTGTACACCTGGATGAACGTGTAAAGATAGATGAATTTGAAGAATTGTATTCATCATTTAACAGGATGGTTGAAGAGCTCGGAACTATTGAAACTCTACGTGATGACTTTGTGGCCGATGTGTCGCATGAGATAAAGACACCCATCGCGGCGATAAGCGGTTATGCAACTCTGCTGCAGGATGCCGGTCTTTCACCGGAGGAAAGAGCCCAGCATGTTGACAGCATACTTTATAATTGTAATCGTCTGGCTGCGCTTACCGGTAATATCCTGATGCTTTCCAGACTCGATAACGGAACAGTGATAGTGAAAAAGAAGCCATACCCTCTGGATGAACAGATCCGCCGTATAGTCCTTTCCATGGAGGATAAATGGACAGAGAAGGATATGGAGCTCGATATAGATATGGATTCGGTCATGTATAACGGAGATGAGGATCTTCTTTACCATGTATGGATGAATCTTATCTCAAATGCGATCAAATTCTCCAACCGGGGAGGACTCCTCAAGATCAGTCTTGAGGACAATGCCGGAGGTGCAGGCGTTATCTGCGTTACCATACGTGATACGGGCGCGGGGATCAGGGCAGATCAGTTGTCGCATATTTACGATAAATTCTATCAGGCAGACAGGTCAAGAAGTAAGGAAGGAAACGGCCTTGGACTTGCTCTGGTAAAGCAGATCACGGATCTCTGCGGTATTTCAATATCTGTAAACAGCAAACAGGGGCAGGGGACATCCTTTATCCTCGAGTTACCCAAAGAAGAATAAAGGATAATCCGTAGCCGGGATATAAAAGAATAAGGAAAATAAGATGGAACATTTAGATCAGAAAAAAATACGAAACTTTTGCATCATTGCGCATATCGATCACGGCAAGTCAACCCTGGCGGACCGCATCATAGAAAAAACAGGCACGCTTACACAACGGGAGATGCAGGAGCAGGTGCTGGATAATATGGATATCGAACGGGAACGCGGTATCACTATCAAATCGCAGGCCGTACGTATCATATATAAGGCAAAAGACGGAGAGGAATATATCTTTAACCTCATAGATACTCCGGGCCATGTGGATTTCAATTATGAGGTGTCCAGATCACTGGCGGCGTGCGAAGGAGCCATACTTGTCGTTGATGCAGCCCAGGGCATAGAGGCTCAGACTCTCGCAAATGTGTATCTTGCCATAGATCATAACCTGGAGGTTTTTCCTGTTATCAACAAGATAGACCTGCCTTCGGCAGAACCTGAACGCGTTAAGAATGAGATAGAGGATATAATCGGGATCGAGGCTCAGGATGCGCCTCTTATTTCCGCAAAGCAGGGAATAGGTATAGAAGAAGTTCTTGAAAATGTCGTGACAAAGATCCCTGCTCCTTCGGGAGACATGGACGCACCCTTTAAGGCACTGATCTTTGACAGCCTTTATGATTCATACAAGGGAGTGATAATCTTCTGCCGTGTTTTTGATGGCGTTATGGCAAGGGGGCAGAGGATCCGTATGATGGAGACCGGTGCCGAGGCCGATGTGGTTGAAGTGGGAATATTCGGTGCAGGGCAATTTATACCACAGGATGAGATATCAGCCGGTATGGTTGGATATATCACCGCAAGCCTGAAAAATGTAAAGGAGACTGCCGTAGGTGATACGGTAACGGATGCGGACAATCCGTGCACGGAAGCTCTGCCGGGATATAAAGAGGCCCGCTCCATGGTGTTCTGCGGCATGTATCCCGCTGATGGAGCAAAATACCCTGAGCTCCGTGATGCACTGGAGAAGCTTCAATTAAATGATGCGGCTCTTCGTTATGAACCGGAGACATCCATAGCTCTGGGCTTTGGTTTCCGCTGCGGTTTTCTGGGGCTGCTTCATCTTGAGGTTATCCAGGAACGGCTTGAGAGAGAGTATAACCTGGATCTTGTAACAACAGCTCCGGGCGTTATCTACAGGGTCTATAAGACAAACGGTGAGATGATCGAGCTCACTAATCCTTCCAATCTTCCGGATCCCTCCGAGATCGATTATATGGAAGAACCGGTAGTGGCGGCGGAGATCATGGTCACCACGGAATTCACGGGAGCCATAATGAAACTCTGTCAGGAACGCCGCGGAAATTATATCAGCATGGAATATCTTGAGGAGACCCGTGTACTCCTGAAATATGATCTGCCTCTCAACGAGATCATTTATGATTTCTTTGATGCGCTTAAGTCCAGATCCCGGGGATATGCGTCCTTTGATTATGAGCTTAAGGGATATGTCAGGTCGGATCTTGTTAAGCTGGATATACTGATCAATCATGAATCGGTGGATGCACTGTCATTCATTGTTTTTAAGGGATCCGCATATGAGAGAGGCAGAAAAATGTGCGAGAAACTGAAGGAAGAGATCCCGAGGCATCTTTTCGAGATCCCTATCCAGGCTGCAGTGGGCGGAAAAGTTATAGCAAGAGAAACAGTCAAGGCCATGCGTAAGGATGTGCTTGCCAAGTGCTACGGAGGTGATATCACCCGTAAACGTAAGCTGCTTGAAAAGCAGAAGGAAGGTAAGAAACGCATGCGCCAGATCGGAAATGTTGAGATCCCGCAGAAGGCATTTATGTCTGTGCTGAAGCTTGAGGAAGAGTAGGTGCTGAGATTATTATTTGCCCCAGATGATGATCCGCAGCACGCACATCCTGTGTGCAATGTGCTGCGGGAACACTCACGGTTCCCGTCATTTTGCTGCGCAAAATGACTACACCGTTCGTGTTCTGCGGGTCAATTAAGGTCTCAAGCGACTGCGCAAGCGCGTCGCTTGGACCTTTTGACCCTATCATCATATCATTTGCTTCAGGATGACTAATTTGGACAGAAACAGAGGAAATAATGAAACGAAATATAAGTCTATATATACATATCCCCTTCTGTGTACAGAAATGCCTTTACTGCGATTTTCTGTCTTTTGATGATACGATGTATGCCACACAGCTGCAATACATGGATGCCCTGCGGACGGAGATAATGCTGTATAAGCCATTTGCAGACAGGTATGTGGTCCGGTCCATCTTCATAGGGGGCGGAACGCCGTCCGTTATGGATGAATCGCAGATAGAAGCGCTGCTCAGTACGGTGCGTCAGATCTTTTCCGTGGACAGATTTGCGGAGATCACCATAGAGGCAAATCCGGGGACTCTTAAATATACGGATCTTCTGGCATATCAGTCCTATGGGATAAACCGCCTTTCCATCGGGCTTCAGAGCGCCGATGATGAGATGCTGCGTCTTCTGGGGCGTATTCATAACTTTGATCAGTTTGTTGCCGGATATACTTCTGCCAGAAGAGCGGGATTCAGGAATATAAATGTTGATGTCATGTCGGGTATTCCCGGTCAGGATATGCATTCCTATGTAGATACCCTTACAAGAGTGATGGAATACAGGCCGGAGCATATTTCAGCATATTCCCTTCAGGTTGAAGAAGGTACACCTTTGGCGGAGGATCCCGTACTTACGGGAATGCTGCCGGATGAGGAGTCTGACCGAAGAATGTATGCAATGACGAAGAAAATACTCAGGACCAACGGTTATGAGCGTTATGAATTCTCGAATTATGCGCTTCCCGGTTATGAATGCATGCATAATAAGGTGTACTGGACCGGCGGAGAGTATATAGGCCTGGGCCTGGGAGCAGCCTCTCTTTTCAAGGGAGAAAGGTTTTCCAATCTCAGGGATCTGTCGCAGTATCTGGAGCTTATGCAGGAGGCTGCAGCAAACAATACTCCCGAGGTTGACAAGCTGGAGCTTTATGAAGCTGTAGTTGCGCATCTGAGACAGGATGTAACAGCTATGTATGTGGATCGCAGAATGGAGGAATTCATGTTCCTGGGACTCAGGATGATCAGGGGAGTCAGCCGTAAGGAATTCCGGGAACGCTTTAATAAAGATATGTTTGCTGTATACGGGCCGGTGATCAACAGATACGAGGCAGACGGCTTTATGGATTTTGATGATGATTATGTATGGCTGACAGATGCGGGTATAGATGTAAGCAATATAATTCTTTCGGATTTTCTGCTGGATAAGTAGATATAATTTTGCAACTGTTCAGCACTCCGTTCTTCGGATGCTTGGTATCCATCGATGTGGGTGCTGTATAGTTACTGAAGGTTATAAGATCCTTCGCTGTGGCAGGTATGACACGCATTATTCCATGTCATCATAAGCTTAGCGAAGGATCTTATGGTTATGGCGAAAAAAACACGAAAAATCCTATATTTTCCTTGACAAACAGTGCCTTATGGTGATAGATTAGTTCTGATGGTTAGCACTCAGATGACATGAGTGCCAACAACAACTAAATATGATATGAGGATGGTGATGGGATTTGGAGCAGAACGAGATGCTCGATGACCGGAAAGTAAAAATCCTCAAGGCGATCATAGCCAATTATCTGGAAACGGGTGAACCGGTGGGAAGCCGGACCATTTCCAAGTTTACCGATCTTAACCTGAGTTCTGCAACGATACGCAATGAAATGGCGGATCTTGAAGAGATGGGTTATCTGGTGCAGCCCCATACCTCTGCAGGACGCATTCCCACAGATAAGGGATACCGTTTCTATGTAGATTCCCTGAATGTGGAAAGAAGTGCGGAGGAGGAGAACCGCGGTGCGCTGCTGGAACGGGTTGATAAGCTGGAGAACCTGTTGAAGCAGGTCGCAAAAGTGCTGGCGTACAATACCCAGTACGCGACGATGGTTACGACCCCGCAGCTCAGAAACCGGCAGGTAAAGTTCATCCAGCTGTCTCAGGTTGATGATAATGATCTTGTAGCCGTGATAGTGGTTGGAGACAATGTGGCTAAGAACCGTCTTATCCATGTTGACCGGGTGCTCAGTAACGAAGAGGTGCTGAAGCTGAATCTGCTTTTGAACACATTTCTGACGGGCGCATCCCTGAATGAGATCAATCTGGAACTCATGCAGGCTATGCGGAGGCAGGCCGGTGAATACGCAGATATCCTGGAAAATGTATTCGAGGGTATAGTTGATGCGGTGCATCAGGCAGAGGAAATGCAGATCTATACCAGCGGCACGTCGAATATTCTGCGTTACGGGGAGCTGGGCGATGTGCAGAAGGCTACGGCACTGCTGGAAACACTGGAGGATAAGAGCGGGCTGGAATCACTGATCGACGAGAGCATGAAATCCGGCGAACAGAGCAAGGACGGGATTCAGATCTATATCGGGGAAGAAGCACCGGTACAGAACATGAAGGATTATTCCATTGTGACCTCCACTTACGAACTGCCGGAGGGCGCAAAGGGGACTATCGGTATCATCGGACCGAAACGGATGGATTATAAGAAAGTAGTCCAGACGCTGAAGGATCTTACAGATGAGCTGGATTCCATATTTAGAAAAAATGAGAAAAAGGAGTGACGAGCATGGCAGGAAAAGGTATAGACGCTATGCTGAAGCGCCTGCAGGAAGAGAAAGAAAATGAATCACTTCCGGCAGAGCAGAAGCTGATCGTCGATCCCAACAGAGTGGATGCCGGGACGCGGGTATCCATCGATGAGGAAGAGGATGTAGATCCTGAAGATGCAGATGCAAAGCGCCCGAAGCCGGTGCCTAAGAAGAACCGGAGAGGTTCCAAGGCAATGATGGCAGAGCTGGAAGAAGCACATGCACTTGCGGAACATAACAAAGAGAAGTATACCAGACTGCTGGCTGACTTCGATAATATGAGGGCGAGAAACGAAAAGGAAAATGCCAAGATGTTTGATTACGGCGCTTCCGATACGCTGGAGAAGCTGCTTCCCATCATTGATAACTTTGAAAGAGCACTGGAGCATGTGACGGAAGAAGAAAAAACCCCGTTTGAAGAGGGGATTGAGATGATCTACAAGCAGCTTATGGAGACATTGCAGAAGATAGGCGTTAAGCCCATGGATCCTGTTGGAAAGCCTTTCGATCCGAATTACCATAATGCGGTCATCCATGTAGAGGATGCGGAGCAGGGCGAGAATATAGTCGTTGAGGAGATGCAGAAAGGCTACATGTATAAGGATTCGGTACTTCGCCACAGCATGGTGAAGGTCGCAAATTAATAAAATGAAACAGATGACCGCGATGCTCCGGGATATGCTGCCGGACAGGGCGGGGATTTTAATAACAGTACAAAATAAATGGACAAATATATCTTCAGGAGGAAGAAAAAATGGGAAAAATTATTGGTATCGATCTTGGAACTACAAACTCTTGTGTAGCAGTTATGGAAGGCGGTAAGCCGGTAGTTATCACGAATGCGGAAGGTTCACGTACTACACCTTCAGTTGTTGCATTCCTTAAGTCCGGTGAGCGTGTTGTCGGTGATGCGGCTAAGCGTCAGGCAGTTACAAACGCTGATAAGACCATTTCATCCATCAAGCGTCATATGGGTTCTGATTATAAAGTTGAGATTGACGGAAAGAAGTATTCTCCGGAGGAGATCTCCGCAATGATTCTTCAGAAGCTGAAGGCAGATGCCGAGGCATATCTCGGTGAGAAGGTTACGGAAGCAGTTATCACTGTTCCTGCATACTTCACGGATTCACAGCGTCAGGCAACAAAGAACGCAGGTAAGATCGCAGGTCTTGATGTTAAGCGTATCATCAACGAGCCTACTGCTGCAGCACTTTCTTATGGTCTTGATAATGAGAAAGAGCAGAAGATCATGGTTTATGACCTTGGCGGCGGTACCTTCGATGTGTCCATCATCGAGATCGGTGACGGTGTCATCGAGGTTCTTGCTACGGCAGGTAATAACCTCCTCGGCGGTGATGACTTCGATAATGCTATTACAAAGTATATGCTTGATGAGTTCCAGAAGAAGGAAGGCGTAGATCTTTCCAATGATAAGATGGCTATGCAGCGTCTGAAGGAAGCTGCCGAGAAGGCCAAGAAGGAGCTTTCTTCCCAGACAGTTACCAATATCAATCTTCCTTTCATCACAGCTACCAGCGAAGGCCCCAAGCATTTCGATATGGATCTTACAAGAGCCAAGTTCGATGAACTTACCGCAGATCTTGTTGAGAAGACACGCGGACCTGTTCAGACTGCACTGGATGATGCAGGTCTTACGGCTTCAGAGCTTGATAAGGTGCTTCTGGTTGGTGGTTCCACACGTGTTATCGCTGTACAGGATGCCGTTAAGCAGATTACAGGCAAGGATCCCTTCAAGGGTATCAATCCCGATGAGTGCGTAGCTATCGGTGCCTGCATCCAGGGCGGTAAGCTTGCCGGTGATGAGGGCGCAGGCGATATCCTCCTTCTGGACGTTACACCGCTTACACTTTCCATTGAGACCATGGGCGGTATTGCTACTCACCTTATCGAGAGAAATACGACCATTCCTACAAAGAAGAGCCAGATCTTCTCTACAGCTCAGGATAACCAGGATGCTGTTGATATCAACATCGTTCAGGGTGAGCGTGAGTTCGCTAAGGATAACAAGTCACTCGGACGTTTCCGTCTGGACGGTATCGCACCGGCAAGACGTGGCGTTCCGCAGATCGAAGTTACATTTGATATTGATGCAAACGGTATCGTAAATGTATCCGCAAAGGATCTCGGTACAGGCCGTGAGCAGCATATCACCATTACTTCCGGCACAAGCCTTTCCGATGACGATATCGAGAGAGCAGTTAAGGAAGCAGCTGCATATGAAGAGGCAGATAAGAAGCGCAAGGAAGGCGTTGAGGTTCGTAACGATGCCGATGCTATCGTATTCCAGACAGAGAAGGCTCTGAACGAAGTCGGTGACAAGCTTCCCGATGCCGATAAGAAGCAGGTTGAGGCTGATCTTCAGTCACTTAAGACCATCATCGAGGGTACGGATATCGACAATCTGTCCGATTATGATGTAGAAAAGCTGAAAGCCGGCCGTGAAACCCTTATGAATTCAGCACAGAATCTTTTTGCTAAGCTTTACGAGCAGAATGGCCCCGGAGCAAATGCAGGAACCGGCACAGGAACACCTGATTTCGGCGGCGATGTTGTTGATGGAGACTTCAAGGAGGTATAGGAATCAGAATTTCCTGATGCTTTATAGTCAATTCTGTGAGGTGACAAAGTATGGCAGAAGAAAAAAGAGATTGTTATGACATACTCGGAGTGTCCAAGAATGCATCAGACAGCGATCTGAAGAAGGCATACCGTGTTCTTGCCAAAAAGTATCACCCGGATGCAAATCCGGGGAATCTTGAGGCAGAGGCGAAGTTCAAGGAAGCGTCCGAGGCCTATGCGATCCTTTCCGATCCGGACAAGAGGAGAAAGTATGACCAGTTCGGCTGGGCTGCTTTTGATCCCAATGCCGGAGGCGAAGGTGGGTTCGGCGGCTTCGATTTTGCGGATATGGGAGATATTTTCGGAGATATCTTCGGAGATATGTTTGGCGGCGGATCACGTTCCAGACAGGCAAACGGCCCCATGCGCGGTGCGGATATCCGTACTACGGTCCGTGTATCCTTTGAAGAGGCTGTATTCGGTACCCAGACCGAGATCGAGATGCCCCTTAAGGATGAATGTCCGGTATGTAAGGCTACGGGTGCACAGCCCGGCCATCCGGCAGAAGTCTGCAGCAAATGTGCCGGCAAGGGACAGGTTGTATTTACCCAGCAGTCCCTCTTCGGTATGGCCCGTACGGTTCAGACATGTCCTGACTGTCAGGGAAGCGGCAAGATTATTCGTTTTAAATGTTCCAACTGCGCAGGCTCCGGTTATGTAAAGAGTAAAAAGAAGATCCAGATCAAGGTACCGGCAGGTATCGATAACGGTCAGAGTATCCGTCTTCGTGAGATGGGTGAGCCTGGTGTTAACGGGGGCGAAAGAGGCGATCTGCTTGTAACCATCCTTGTTGATAAGCATCCTACATTTGCCCGTCAGGAGTATGATATCTATTCAACAGAGCCTATCACCTTTACGCAGGCGGCTCTTGGCGGAAGAGTTACTCTTCAGACCATCGACGGACCGGTTGAGTATGATATCAAGCCGGGCACCCAGACCAATACAAAGGTTAAGCTGAAGGGCAAGGGTGTTCCGACCCTCAGGAATAAGAATGTCAGAGGTGACCATTACGTAACACTGGTAGTTCAGGTACCTGACAATCTTACAGAAGAGCAGAAGAGCATTCTTAACCAGTATGAGAAAACCACAACGGTCAATGCAAGAGCGGCTACGGATTCCGCGGGAGGATTCTCCTTCGGAGACCACAGGAAGAGGCGTCGCAGATAAAATTGAATATAAGCCGGAAATGGCATACGGAGTCAACGCTCCGTGTGCCATTTTTTTCTTTGAATGTGTCGTGAAATATGGTAGAATATTTGTTATGTTTTTTACTGCAGAGCGTTGTTATGGACCGGCATTGATTACCGTGGCTTGAACAGAACCGGGAATCAGTATCTGCCTGTCCTGCTGTTGATTCAGATCTTTGAATGGAGTATCCGGATGATTTGGAAAAAGCTTACTATAGAGACCTCGGTTGAGGCGGAGGAGCTGCTGGCGGAGTTCCTGGAGGAACTGGGATATCCGGGAGCGGAGATAACGGATAATATGCCTCTTACGGAAGAGGAAATGAAGCAGATGTATGTGGATGTTCCGCTGATTCCCGAGGGGGACGCGGAGCAGGCATTTGTTTCGGTATATCTGGATGATAGTGTTACCGGTGAGGAGATAGAAGGGATTAAGGCGGAACTCGGGAAGGAACTGGAAAGGCTTTCGGAGTTTATGTCAGTAGGATCCGGAGAGATAACGCTTACGGAGACGTCCGATGATTCAACCTGGCAGGATAAATGGAAGGAGTATTATAAGCCCTTCAGGCTTGGGGAGGATATAATAGTCGAACCTGTATGGGAGGAGTATCCGGATAAAAAACCGGATGATACGGTGGTTAAGATATCTTCTGTTATGGCATTCGGGACAGGGACTCATGAGACTACAAAACTCTGTATCCGCATGTTGAGAAAGTATCTGAACAAGGGACAGTCTGTTTTTGACGTGGGCTGCGGCAGCGGTATACTGGCCATTCTTGCGGCACTGCTCGGCGCCGGTGAGGTTCACGGACTTGATATAGATCCTCAGGCTGTTATTTCCAGCAGGGAGAATGCTGAGGCTAACGGCCTTTCCGAGGACAGGATAGTATTCACGGCAGGTAATCTTCTTTCCGGTAATGTGATAGGTGCGTCTACTCAGGAAGAAAAGGAAAGATACGAAAAGGCCAGTCTGGGCTCCGGAATAGCTGCCGTAAATCCGGTACAGATGGTGGATCTTTCCCTCGGAGATGCTGACCCGATACCCCGGAAGGAATATGATATCGTGGTTGCAAATATACTTGCGGATGTAATAATCCCGCTTTCTTCCATAGCTCCGGATTATCTAAAAAAAGGCGGTATATTCATAACTTCGGGGATATCGGCGGATCGCGTGGAGGATGTTACCGAAGCAATGTATAAGGCCGGTTTAAAAGTTCTTGAGACGGAGCTTATGGGTGAATGGGCCGCGGTGGTATCCGGGAAATGACAGATCGGGAAGGAGAAAAAGGTGCATCATTTTTTCACGGACCAGATATCGGATAAAGGGATCCGGATCGGAGGTCAGGATGCAAAACATATACAGCAGGTGCTGAGACTTTCGGCGGGCGATATGATTGAGGTAAGCTGCGGCGAAAGGGTTTACAGCTGTGAGATCACCGGATTCGAAAATGATGAGGTTGTTACGGTCATACGTGATATTTCCGACGCGGCTTCCGAGCTTCCCGTCAGGATGACTTTGTATCAGGGCCTGCCGAAAAAGGATAAGCTTGAACTGATAATCCAGAAGACGGTGGAGCTTGGCGTAAGCAGGATAGTACCGGTAATGATGCATCGATCTGTGGTCCAGCTCACTAATGATAAGGCGAAGAAGAGAACCGACAGATATCAGAGTATAGCGGAAGCTGCGGCAAAACAGTCCAAAAGGGGCGTTATACCTGATGTGATCGAACCTTTATCTATGGGTAATGCGGTTGAGCATGCGAAAAAAGAATGCGATATCATACTGCTGCCCTATGAAAATGCAAAGGGAATGGATCATTCAAGAAGGGTTGTGGATCTGATACGTAAAGGGGTTAATGAAGGGACCGTTCATTCCCTTGGCATTTTTATAGGCCCTGAGGGCGGATTTGAACCGTCGGAGGTGGAACTGCTCAGGCAGGCAGGAGCCGAGATCATTTCTTTGGGAAACCGGATACTGAGGACCGAAACCGCTGCGATAACCATGTTATCCGTGCTGGGATTTATGCTGGATGATTAAGGATAAAGCGGTTTGATTATTATACATTAAGCAGGTTGACAGATATGAAAGCATATTTTGATAATTCCGCTACCACAAGGGTGCTTCCTGATGTTGCGGAGCTGATGATGAAGATCATGACGGAGGATTACGGTAATCCGTCATCCATGCATGCATACGGACTAAAGGCGGAGCATTATATAAAGGATGCGGCAGCCTCGATAGCAAGGAGTATTCATGCGTTACCTGAGGAGATCCTTTTTACCTCGGGAGGTACCGAATCGAATAATACCGCCCTTGTCGGAAGTGCACTGGCCAAACGCCGCAAGGGTATGCATATAATCACAACAAACATAGAGCATCCCAGTATCGGTGAGCCTCTTGCTTTTCTTGAGAAAGAAGGCTTTGAGGTGACAAGGCTTCCGGTTGATCATAAAGGGATAGTAACGGCTGAGCAGGTGGCGGAGGCAGTTCGGGAGGATACTATCCTTGTCACGGTTATGATGGTCAATAATGAGATAGGTTCGATCCTGCCGATAGCAGAGATAGCAAAGGCTGTCAAGGCAAAGAATAAGGACACCTATGTACATACGGATGCGATCCAGGCTTACGGAAAGCTCCCGATATCGGTTAAGGAACTGGGAGTGGATATGCTCTCCGTCAGCGGTCATAAATTCCATGCTCCGAAGGGCATAGGATGTCTGTATATACGAAAGGGTACGCTGCTGAGACCGGTGATCTACGGAGGCGGTCAGCAGAAGGGCATGCGTTCAGGTACGGAAAATGTACCGGCCATCGCCGGTATGGGACTGGCTGCCGAGAGGATGAATTCTGAGCTCGGTGAAAGAACTGCGCACATGACAGCTTTGAGGGACAGACTGATAAAGGGGATGACCGCCCTTCCGGATGTGACCGATCACTCCATGGGGGCCCCGCAGATCGTGAGCCTTTCTTTTAAGGGAGTAAGGGCAGAGGTTATGCTGCATGCCCTGGAGGCGGAGGGAATATATGTATCCGCGGGTTCCGCCTGCTCAACGAATAAGAAGAAAGAAAGCAGTGTGCTGGCTGCGATAGAGCTGTCGCCGGAGGAGATGGAATCAACGCTCCGGTTCAGTCTGAGTAAGGATAATACGGAGGAAGAGGTGGACTATGCGATAGAAACCGCTGCAAGGCTGCTTCCGATGCTGAGACACTATACGAGAGGGTAGCATGTTCCCGGAGCTGCTTCCCTGCCCGGAATGACATATTCCGGTTGATGAGAGCCCGGGTTGTATCGTTAATTCCGACATTTAATAAGGAGTACGGGTTTTATGATCAAAACTTTTATTATAAAATATGCTGAGATAGGTACCAAGGGTAAAAACCGCTATGTGTTTGAGGATGTTCTCTGCAAGCGTCTCCGCTCACGTCTCAAGCCTCTGGGCAGCTTCAATGTACGCAGGGATTACGGCCGCATTTATGTTGAAGCAGATTCCGATTATGACTATGATGAGGCGGTTCAAAGGATGTCGCATACCTTCGGGATCACAGGGATCTGCCCTGTGCATGAGGTTGAGGATCCCACGCCGGAAAAGATAGATGAAGCTGTGGCGGGATATTTTGAGGAGGAATACAATTCCTATGACTTCACCTTCAAGGTACATGTCAGAAGAAGGGATAAAAGCTTTCCTGTCCATACCATGGATATGGAGGCACGGCTCGGAGGGGTTCTTCTGGACCGCTTTGAGGATAAAGGCCTTTCTGTAAATGTGCACGATCCCGACGTCATGGTCGAGGTTGAGATACGCAACAACGCTTATATTTATTCAAAGATCATCCCGGGCCCCGGAGGACTTCCGGTAGGTACCAACGGAAGAGCGGTAGCACTGCTTTCCGGAGGTATAGACAGCCCTGTGGCAACATGGATGATCGCCAAAAGAGGGGTTGAGATGCAGGCAGTGTATTTCAATTCTCCCCCGTATACATCGGAAAGAGCATTGGAGAAGGTTCAGGACCTCGGAAGGATCGTATCCCATTATGCAGGGCCTATAAAGCTGCATGTGGTGAATTTCACGGAGCTTCAGCTGGCTATATATGATAACTGTCCTCATGATGAACTGACGATCATCATGAAGCGCTTTATGTTTAAGATAGCGGAGAGGATCGCGAAGGAGGAAGAGGCGGAATGTATAGTTACCGGCGAGTCCATCGGCCAGGTTTCTTCGCAGACCCTTTTTTCTCTGGGAGTTATTGATAATGCCGTGGATTGTCCGGTATACAGACCCTGTATCGGACTGGATAAGCAGGAGATAGTGGATATTTCCGAGAAGATCGGAACTTATGAGACTTCCATACGGCCCTATGAGGACTGCTGTACCATTTTTGTGGCGAAGCACCCGGTGACCAAGCCTACACTGGAGCAGATCACGGAGTCCGAAAAGAAGCTGGAAGGGATCGTGGAACCGATACTTGAAAAGGCAATGGAGACTAAGACATTTACCTGGCTCAGATAAGCCCGGCACGCGTACAGGAAAAGGATATGAAAAAGCATTTTAAAGCAATATGGATGGCTGCACTGTTGCTGCTGTGTTTCATTCTGACAGTAATACCCGCTGACCGTGTAAATGCCGCGGTACGTCCCAGGATAAGCTCTTTTCAGGATTTTTACAAGTCGTTTTCCCAGCAGATCCATGACAGGAATACACTCTGTTATTATGATGTTTCGGACAGTAAACTGGCGAAGGAACTGGTATATCAGGAGCTTACGGATTATGCAAAGCATTATGACCCTGCAGATCCTCTGATGAGCGGCTGTTATCTGGTCTATTATATTAAAACGGTTTATTTTACATATGATGCCAACGGGCTTAAGGTACTTATCGAATTCCCTTATAACGGCGGGGATATGGATGCGCATTTCCTTGAAATGGACCGCCTTGCCCTGCAGCTGAAGAAGGATACAGATTATGATACCGTTAAAAATGTTCACGATTATCTGATCGATAATTTTGAATATGATAATAATACGGAAATGGCCAATCATACCGATATCGATGGATTCAGGGATAAGAAAATGGTCTGTTCGGGTTACAGTCTTGCAACCTATTATCTGCTTAATAAACTGGGAATAGATACAAGGATAATCACCGGTTTTGGCGGTGATACCGGTGAACAGAGCGAAAACCACATGTGGAATCTGGTCTGCCTGAACGGAAAATGGTACAATCTGGACGTTACCTGGGACGATGGGGGAGGAACGAACAGGCAGTATACTTATTTTCTTAAGAGTGATGCGGATTTTCCGATGCATGTCCGCATGGGACCCTATGCGGCGTCTTCCGTGGCTGAGCAGATATCAAAGGAGTCCTGGCCGGTGCCCTTCTGGACGAAGTTCGAATCGGTATTCCGCAGGAAATGGTATGTATTAGTCCTGATCATTGCGATAATAGTATATATGGTAATACTGTTTAAGAACAGATTACATCAGCAGCATCAACCCAAACAGATATACTATGGTTACGGAGGGCAGCCCACGCGAATTCCCGGACAGGATATGAGGGGAAATAACGGGCCGCAGGGAAATTACGGCAATCTGGATAATGTAAATCCTTATGCGGACAGCTGGTATCAGCCTTCGCAGGAATCTGATATTTACAGGGTGCCGCCGCAGGATGGACAGGATAAGAATAATTAAAAATGTAATGGGAGTACAACATGCATCAGGAATATTTAATGGGAAATGAAGCTATAGCCCTCGGTGCACTTGCTGCCGGCGTAAACTGTGTGGCAGGATACCCGGGAACGCCCTCCACGGAGGTGCTGGAAACGGTGGCAAAACGCCGTGGAGAGGACGTCTATGTGGAATGGTCTGTAAATGAAAAGGCGGCTATGGAGCTTGCTGCCGGGGCAGCCTACAGCGGGGCAAGGGCTCTTGTAACGATGAAGCAGGTGGGCCTGAATGTGGCATCCGATCCGCTGATGAGTCTTGAATATATAGGCGTCGAAGGAGGTCTTGTGGTTCTGGTAGCGGATGATCCGGGACCGATATCGTCACAGACGGAGCAGGATACAAGACATTTTGCGGCATTTTCAAAGGTACCCTGCCTGGATCCTTTCTCACCGGAGGAAGCCTATCGGATGATACAGTATGCTTTTGCTCTTTCCGAGGAGTATCATACACCGGTATTCCTCAGACCGACTACGAGGATATGCCATGCCTATGCTTCGCTTGAAGTAAAGGATCCTGAGGAGTATTTTGTGCATCCCGTAAAGGGATTTGTGAAGGATTCCGGGAGATGGGTCATTTTCCCCCGGCTTTCACTGAAGAATCACGGTCTTATAGTCGAGCGGAACAAAAAGCTTGCCGATGTCTTTTCGGGTTATGAAGGAAATGGCGTGATAAGCCGCGGAGATCAGGGTCAGGATAACGGGAAAGAAACCGGCCGTTATTATGGTATAGCCGCCTCGGGAGTAAGCTATGCCTATGCGCTTGAAACGGTTGAAAAGCTTCCGGAGGATATACCTGTAAAGCTTCTGAAGATCGGTACGCCTTATCCCTTTCCCGAAGCTCTGGCGGATAAGTTCCTTCGTGAGACAGACAGTGTACTATGTTTAGAGGAGCTGGATCCCGTTGTTGAGGATTCGCTTATATATACAGCGGGAAAGAAACATATACAGGTTGATATACTGGGTAAGAATTCCGGTCACACACCTGTGGCGGGTGAAAATACAAGAGCAGAGACGGAAAAGGCTATATTTTCCTATCTGGGGATTGAAAGGGATAAGGTTGAAGAGAATATTGCCGGCATGCCCGATCTTCCGGTACGCCCTCCGGTCCTCTGCGCCGGCTGTCCCCACCGGGCATCTTTTTATGCCGTAAAACAGGCTATGAAGGGTAAAAAGGCAGTGTTTTGCGGGGATATAGGGTGCTATACCCTCGGAAATGCCATGCCGCTTGATATGGTAGATACCTGCCTTTGCATGGGCGCGGGCGTAAATATAACCCAGGGCATAGGTCATCTCGATAAGGACACCGTATGCTTTGCCTTTGTGGGTGATTCCACCTTCTTTGCATCAGCCATCACAGGCGCAGTGAATGCGGTATATAATCAGGCGGATATGACACTTATAATCCTGGATAATTCCACCACGGCGATGACGGGACACCAGCCGCACCCGGGCACCGGACATACAATGATGGGGGAAGTGGTTGAGAAGGTTTCGATAGAGGACACGCTTCACGGTATAGGTGTAAAGGAAGTGAGAACCGTAAATCCCCTCCGGCTTCATGATGCGGTTGAAACTGTAAAGGAACTCGCTGCGATGCCCGGCGTTAAAGCTATCATTTTCAAATATCCCTGTATAGCCATTGCGAGTGAAAAGACAAGACATCTGAAAGAGGTGGGATGCGTTGGCATAGATGAGGCTGTGTGCATACAGTGTAAAAAATGTATACGCGAGATCGGATGCCCCGCATTGATCATTAAGGATGATAAGGTTGCCATAGATGAGACGCTCTGTACAGGCTGCGGTCTTTGCAAACAGATATGTCCCGTCGGAGCGATAGGAGGAGGAGATGAGTAAGAATATCATTTTGACCGGTGTCGGCGGACAGGGAACGGTGCTTGCATCCAAGCTGATCGCGGCAGCGGCAATGGCAAAGGGACTTCCGGTAATGAGTGCGGAAACCATAGGCATGGCTCAGCGCGGGGGCAGTGTATTCAGCCATCTCAGGATAGGAGAGGGCGTAAGGTCGCCGATGATCTCCGAAAAGGAGGGGGATCTTATAATCGGTTTTGAACCGGGAGAGACCCTCAGAATGCTGCATTTCCTAAAACCGGGAGGACAGATCATAACGGCTGTACGTCCGGTGATACCGGTAACCTCAGCGCTTAAGGGCGACAGATATGACGGAAGGGCGCAGCTGGAATGGCTGGAGAAATCGGGATATCCACTGCTTAAGGTGGATACGGACCTCGCAGTAAAGGAGCTTAAGAATCCTAAGGTTTCAAATGTTGTACTGCTGGGGGCTGCGGCCGCAACAGGCGCTCTCGGCGTCAGTATAGAGGAACTGAAGGCAGCCATAAGGGCGCGTCTTCCGGAAAAGCTTCATTTGATAAATGAGCAGGCTCTCGAACACGGAGCGGCTCTCAACATTGCAGATAAATAAACAGGAGGAAGAAAAATGAAAATCAGCAGTGAACAGCTGTCACTCGTAAACCGTCAGATCGATGCACTTTTAACTGCAGGGAGTTTTTACGGAAAGAAGCTGAAGGAGGCGGGGATAACCGGAGTACATTCAGTGGATGAATTTGAAGAGCTCCCGTTTTCCGAGAAGGCGGATCTCAGAGATGCTTATCCCCTGGGACTGATGACAGCCCCTGAAGAGAAGATAGTGCGTATACATTCATCCTCCGGAACCACGGGCCTTCCCGTGATCATCCCTTATACCGCAAAGGATGTGGAAGACTGGGCCATCATGTTCGCACGCTGTTATGAAATGGCAGGCATCACAAAGAAGGACCGTATCCATATCACTCCGGGTTACGGTTTATGGACTGCAGGCATAGGTTTCCAGCTGGGATGCGAGAGGCTCGGTGCCATGGCTGTTCCGATGGGCCCCGGTAATACGGATAAGCAGCTGCAGATGATGATGGACCTGAAAAGCACCGTTCTTTGCTCAACCTCTTCATATGCGCTTCTGCTTGCCGAGGAGATAGCAAAGCGCGGAATACGCGATAAGATACATCTTAAAAAGGGGATCATCGGTTCGGAACGCTGGGGCGATACAATGCGCCGCAGGATCCACGATGAGCTGGGCGTAGAGCTGTATGATATTTACGGACTGACAGAGATCTACGGCCCCGGTATCGGCATTAACTGTGACAGGGGCACTGCCATGCATTACTGGGATGATTATATTTTTATCGAGATCATCGATCCTGAAACACTGAAGCCTGTTCCGGACGGTGAAATGGGTGAGATAGTCATCACCACGCTTGTCAAGGAAGGAGCGCCGCTGATCAGATACCGTACACACGATCTCTCCAGGATAGTACCGGGTGAATGTCCCTGCGGCTGCAGGCATCCGAGACTGGATGTGATCATGGGACGAACGGATGACATGATGAAGATCAAGGGTGTAAATGTATTCCCGAGCCAGATCGAGGAGGTTCTTAAGAATTTCCCCGAAACCTCAAGTGAGTATCAGATACGCATATCCCATCTGGACGGAAAGGATACCATGCGTATATATGTTGAGACAAACGGAAGCGTTAATTTCTCTGACCTTTCGGAGCGTATAACTGCTGCAGTCAAGAGCAGGATCGGTTTTACACCTATCGTCAAGGTTGTTGAACTGGGCCTGCTTCCGAGAAGCGAGAAGAAAACAAAGCGCGTGATCGATGAGAGATTCCAGTAGACCGGCTGCATCATAAAATCCGGAGAGGAGAAGGTATATGGGAGAATTTAGACCCGGTTCATATGAACCGAAGGAAGTAATGCGTTTTTTCAGTGAGATAGCTGCGATACCCCACGGCTCCGGCAATACGGGGGCAATAAGCAATTACCTTGCGAACTTTGCAGAAAAGCAGGGTCTGGATCATGTTCAGGATGCTTCGGGCAATGTGATCATCCGTAAGAAGGGCAGTGAAGGCTGTGAAAGCCTTCCGGCTGTTATTCTTCAGGGACACATGGATATGGTGTGTGAAAAGGAAGCTGACTGTATCATTGATATGGAGAAGGAAGGCCTCAAGCTGCTGGCCGAAGACGGCTTTCTTACGGCGGAAGGAACGACCCTGGGAGGTGATGACGGTATTGCCGTTGCATATATGCTGGCTCTCCTTGCAGATGATTCGTATGTACATCCTCCGCTTGAGTGCGTATTCACTGTGGATGAGGAGATAGGTATGCTGGGAGCAGGCGCCCTGGATATGTCTTTGCTGAAGGGCCGTATGCTGATCAATATAGACAATGAGGATGAGGGGCATTTAATCACCGGATGTGCCGGCGGATGTATAGTGAAACTGAGTCTTGAACTTGACCGTGCAGGTGAGAAAGACGCCGAGGGAAGCCTGATGGATATTCAGGATAAGCTTGGCGTGGATGGTGATCTTGAAGGATTTCTTGACGGCCTCTTTGGTGAAATGAATAAGACTGAGGTTGATTTTAATGATCCGGTAAATATGAAGCTGATAGTCTCAGGACTGCAGGGGGGGCATTCCGGTATCGAGATCGGTCAGGGAAGGGCCAATGCCTGCATGCTTCTGGGAAGAGCGCTGCAGCTTCTCAGGGATGAGCTGGATTTTGATTACAGTATCATTTCCGTTAACGGCGGCGCGAAGGACAATGCCATACCGAGAGACGCCTGTGCCAGGATAATGATCGATGAAGAGGATGTCCCGCAGGCGGAAAAGCTGCTGACGCGGCTTGAAGAAGAAATGCGGCATGAATATGCCTTTACAGATCCCGGTCTTAAACTATCCTTTGAACCGGATGAAGATACAGCGATGCTTCCTTTGACACTTGAATCGGGAATCGACCTGATCACACTTTTACGTATTCTGCCCAACGGTGTCCAGAAAATGAGCACTGTCGTTCCCGGAGCGGTTGAGGCGTCACTTAATCTGGGGATCCTTAAAACCATAGACGATGATGTGGAAATATCATTTCTGGTCAGGAGCTCTGTTGAGTCGGAGAAAAAGGAAATAGTCGGGAGGCTGCAGGCTGCGGCGGAGATGATCGATGCCGGGATCGATATCAGTGGAGATTATCCGGGATGGGAGCCGGCGGAGCATTCTGAGCTCAGGGATATTATGTGTGATACCTATGCAGAGCTTTTCGGGGAGCAGATGGTTACGGAATCGATACACGCGGGATTGGAATGCGGAATCTTTGCGGCAGGTATCCCCGGTCTGGATATAGTATCCTTCGGCCCTGATATTAAGGATATTCATACTCCGAATGAGAGGATGGATATTGCTTCGGTTGGGAGAACCTGGAAGCATCTTCTGGCAGTTTTGAAAAAACTTGCAAAAAAATAAAAAAAAAGCTTGCATTATAATTCTTAGTTTGCTATACTGACGAAGTCGTTGAAAGAAAGGAACTTTTGGTCCGTTGGTCAAGCGGCTAAGACGCCGCCCTCTCACGGCGGAAACAGGGGTTCGATTCCCCTACGGACTACGCAGGAAGCCCGCAACCACAGGTTGCGGGCTTCCTGCGTTATATGTATCAAGCGGGCAGCGTGTATTAATGAATGCCCATCTGGTGCCGGGGGCAGAGCAGTGATCGTACCGGAACGCAAGCCCGGCTTTATTTACGGTGAGCTGTGGGGATCCGGGATTAAGGTGCGGTTATGATGGTATTGATCCTTCCTGTATCCGGAGAAACGTCTCCCGTACTCTCAACCGGAATATCAACCAGAAGATATCTTTCCGTATGCCCTCTGTAGCATTTACCGGCAGGCGTATCTGCTATTTCCTCGATCAGAACACTGAGGGTTTCATTTGAAAAAGAGTTTTCATATGCTTCCTTCATTTCCTTTCCGAGGCGGATGAGCTTTTCTGAGCGTATGTTCTTTACGTTTTCCGGGATCTGATCGGGCATGGTATCCGCAACGGTACCTTTTCTCCTGGAATACTTGAACACATGCATTTCGTAAAGCTGAAGCCTTTTCAGGTTTTCAAAGGTTATATCATACTCTTCATCGGTTTCACCCGGGAAGCCTGTGATGATATCTGCGGTAAGGGCGGGACGGTCATAGATGCTGCGTATCCTTTTTACGATAGCTGCAATGTCATCTACGGTGTATTTCCGGTTCATGCGCTTAAGAACGCTGTCGCAGCAGCTTTGAAGCGACAGATGGAAATGAGGGCAAAGCTTTGGAAGGCGGCTCAGTCTATGCATGAATTCATCCGTTATGACCCTTGGCTCCAGTGAACTCAGGCGGATACGCAGGATACCGGGAACGGAATGGACTGCTTCGATCACATCGATCAGCGCATCCGTGCCTATATCGCCGTAGGATGAGAGGTTGATACCCGTCAGAACGAGTTCTCTTACACCGTTCTCCGCAAGTATCTCGGCTTCACGCACAATGCTGCTCATGGATCTGTTCCTTATCCTCCCGCGGACAAAGGGAATGATACAATAGCTGCAGAAGCTGTTGCAGCCGTCCTGGATCTTAATATAGCTGCGGGTGTGGGTAAGGGGCATACGGAGCTTTAGATCCTCGAATTCCGGATCATGAGCTATATCGACTATGGTGTCCTGCACAGTCTCGCCAGAAAGATACTCCGTGAGTATCCTTACAATATCCCTTTTACGGTTATTTCCGACTACAAGATCAGCCCTGATGGCTGAGGCCTCTTTCCCGGTTGGGGGATCATTCTTACGGCGGCGGGCCGATTCCTCCAGGGCCTGGACATAACATCCGGTAGCTACGATCAGGGCGTCGGGGTTTTCCTTTTTCATGCGGGAGAGCATCTGCCTCGATTTGCGGTCGGCCATATTGGTTACCGAGCAGGTATTGACGATACAGATATCCGCATCATTTTCATTTCCGCTTACGGCACCTGCGGAGAGCAGTGCTTCAAGCATGGCGTCGGATTCGTACTGGTTAACCTTGCAGCCGAGGGTGAGGATGTATATTCTCTTATCTTTAAGAACGGTATTTGGTACAGACATTTTTTTACCTCAATGGACGAAATGCATCTCGTGTGATCACCGGAGCAAAATAATAATGGAATTGCCGCGGCATTTGTGATATGATAGCATAAACAGCAAAAAAAATCATCAAATAAAGGAGGATTGGAAATATGACAACTGTAAAAGTATCTCTCAGTTCTATCGATAAGGTTAAGGCTTTTGTAAATGATATCAGCGGATTTCAGGCGGATTTTGATCTGGTTGCCGGCAGATATGTGATCGATGCAAAGTCGATAATGGGCATCTTCAGTCTTGATATCTCGAAGCCGATCGATCTTAATATCTATGCCGAGAAGGATATGGATGAGATCATGGAGACACTTAAGCCCTATATCGTTGAGTGATCTTTTTTTAAGGAATGAGCCACAGGTGAGCCTGTGGCTTTCTTTAGTTCGCGATAAGAGTGCCGGGCGGGCATCGTGCCTGCACGAATGACCATAATTCTGAAAGAAGCTTACGGTGTCTGAGGAGATTTGGAAATAATGCTTGATAAGGAAATGCGTGAGCCGCTGTTTGATTTTCTGGATGAGCAGTTCGGCAAGATACGGGTTATAGAAGAGAAGGATATAAAGAGTTCCCGCGCAGATGTGCTGGGGGTGCTGGACGGCTATATCGTGGGTTTTGAGATAAAATCGGATGCCGATTCATATACCAGGCTGAAAACCCAGGTGACGGATTATGACAGCTTCTGTGATTTCTGCTATATCGTAGTGGGAGAGAGCCATCGAAGGCATGTGGCGGAGCATGTGCCGGATCACTGGGGTATCATTGCAGTGACGGATGAAGGTACCTTCCTTGACCGGGGTGCCGACGATAATCCCAACGCAAGGCTTGAAGATCAGATCCATCTTATGTGGAAGCGGGAAATGCACCGGCTGCTTGATATGAACGGCTGTCCGAAATACAGGAATAAAAGCCGTGCATTTCTGAGGGAATATCTAATAAGCCATATTGACCATATTATCCTTAAAAAGCAGATGACGGATCTGATATTTGAAAGAGACTACACCATATTTGACGAACAGCCGGCAGTTAAGGTAAAGAAGGCAGTCAGGAAAAATAAAAGCGCCGCCGGCGACCGGAAAAGAGCGCATACAAAGAATTATGTAGGACGTAAAACGCCGGGAAAAACAGCGGGACGTAAACTGTCAAGAAAAAATACTTGACAGAGCTCCCGCGTTTGTAGTAATATAGCAAAGTCTGTTACAGGGATAAGTGGGAGTATGGTGTGTGCGGATAGATGGAAGCGATCGTCAGAAGAGCAATGTTATATGATTTTTACGGAGAACTTCTTACACCCCACCAGAGGCGGGCTTATGAAGCTGTTGTAATGGATGATATATCCTGCGCCGAACTTGCCAGGAATGAGAATATAACGCGGCAGGGAGCGCATGATATGATCCATCGCTGTGACAGGCAGCTGGAGGAGTATGAAGATAAGCTCCATCTGGTAGAACGTTTTCTGAACATGAAGAGGGATCTGCAGAAGATACGTGAGAATGCGGTTGAGCTGGATAAGAGGCTGGATGGATCGGATACTGAAGGTAAGAGTCTTCTGAGGGACATCCTTGAGCATACCGACGGACTGCTGAGCGGTCTATAAGAAATGATTATATGAGGTGCTTATGGCATTTGACAGTTTAAGTGATAAATTACAGGGCGTGTTCAAACGTCTGCGCTCCAAGGGCGTGCTTACCGAAGATGACATCAAGGAGGCTATGAAGGAAGTCAAGCGTGCTCTCCTTGAGGCCGATGTCAACTTCAAGGTTGTAAAGCAGTTCGTTAATTCCGTGAGCGAGCGCGCCGTCGGGGAAGAGGTCATGAAGGGCCTCAATCCCGGTCACATGGTTGTGAAGATCGTTAAGGAAGAGATGGTTACCCTCCTGGGTAATGAAGCGGTTGATATAAAACTCAGGCCGTCCAATGAACAGACAGTTATCATGATGTGCGGTCTGCAGGGCGCAGGTAAGACCACGACCATCGCCAAGCTGGCGGGACAGTTCAAGAATAAGGGTAAGAAATGTATACTCGTAGCCTGCGATATTTACCGTCCGGCAGCTATACAGCAGCTGCAGATCAACGGCGAGAAGGTGGGCGTTGAGGTCTTCTCCATGGGAACTGATTACAAGCCTGTGGAGATAGTGAAGGCTGCCCTTGCCCATGCAAAGAAGAATAACATACAGCTCGTTTTTATCGATACGGCAGGACGTCTGCATATAGACGAGGCGCTTATGCAGGAACTGCGGGATATAAAGGAAGCGGTGACTGTTGATTATACCATGCTGACGGTGGATTCCATGACCGGTCAGGATGCCGTAAATGTGGCTACAACATTTAACAATGATCTCGGTATCGATGGCGTTATCCTTACAAAGCTTGACGGCGATACCCGCGGCGGCGCGGCGCTTTCCATACGTTCCGTAACGGGAAAGCCCATCTATTACGCCGGTATGGGAGAGAAGCTTACGGATCTTGAACCCTTCTATCCTGAACGTATGGCTTCGCGTATCCTCGGAATGGGAGATGTGGAAAGCCTTATCGAGAAGGCTCAGGCCGCGATAGATGAAGAGCAGGCTGCGGAAATGCAGGAGAAGCTGCGTAAAGCAAGCTTCAATTTCAATGATTTTCTTGCCCAGATGGAGCAGATAGATAAGATCGGAAGTATGGCTGATATAATGGATATGCTTCCGGGTATGGGCAAGAAGATGAAGGATGTGGAGATTGATGAGAATGCCATGTCCCATCCCAGAGCGATCATTTATTCAATGACGCCCGCAGAAAGGGAGAATCCCGATCTGATAAATATAAGCCGTAAGCAGCGTATAGCCAAAGGCGCGGGACTTGATATAGCCGAAGTAAACCGTTTTATCAAGCAGTTTGAACAGTCGAAGCAGATGATGAAGAAGCTGTCCGGCATGATGGGCGGTAAGGGGAAGAAGAGAAGAAGATTCTCACCCTTCGGTTTTTAATTTATGGTCACAGGGCATAATTGCCTGTAGATATAACATTTTTCAGGAGGAAAAGAAAGAAATGGCAGTAAAGATCAGATTAAGAAGACTGGGTTATAAGAAACATCCGGTATACCGTGTAGTAGTTGCAGATTCAAGATCCGCAAGAGACGGCAGCGTTATCGATGAGATCGGAAGCTATGATCCGAACCAGGAGCCCAGTGTTGTAAAAATTGATGCTGAGGCAGCAAAGAAGTGGCTCGGAAACGGTGCACAGCCTACAGATACTGTAGCTAAACTGTTCAAGCAGGCGGGGATCGAGAAATAATACTATAAGGAGGATTTCAGCATGAAAGAATTAGTGGAAATCATCGCAAAATCCCTTGTAGACGCCCCTGACCAGGTAGTAGTTACCGAAACAACAGATGAATATACCATGACTCTTGAGCTTACTGTGGCTCCTGAAGATATGGGTAAGGTTATCGGTAAGAGCGGAAGAATCGCAAAGGCCATTCGTACAGTGGTAAAGGCTGCTGCCTCCAAGAGCGATAAAAAGGTAATCGTTGATATTAAGTAGAGTATGTAAAGGCTCCGTGGGACGACCTCTCACGGAGCTTTTTCTCTAAGATACCGTTAACGGTGGAGTGCTGATATATCGAAAGGACATAAGGTATGGAGGATTATTTCCGTATAGGCGTTATTACGACAACTCACGGACTGAAGGGTGAGGTGAAGGTGTTCCCCACTACTGAGGATCCCGGGAGATTCGAAGATCTGGAGAAATGTTACCTGAAGGATAAAAATGAATATAAACCACTTACTGTCAGCAGTGTGAGATATTTCAAGAATCTTGTCATTCTGGGTTTTAAAGAGTATACGGATATTGATCAGGTCATGCCCCTCCGGTCAAAGGAACTGTATGTCGACCGGGAGCATGCGATCCCCCTTGAGGAGGGAGAGTATTACGTGGCAGATATACTCGGCTGCGATGTGCTGGATGAGGAAGGAAAAAAGCTGGGTATACTCGAGGATTATATGGAAACGGGAGCTCAGGATGTATACCGCATCCGCCGGGATAACGGGAAGGAATTCCTGCTTCCCGCAGTTGATGAATTCATCAAAAAGGTTGATGTGGAGGGAAGAAAAATGATCATCCGTCTGATTCCGGGTATGGCGGATGAAGAGTGAGACCATTGAAAAGGGTTCAGGTTTTCTCCTGAAAAAGTATGCAGATCAGGAGCAGAGGATTTTTGTTATATCTGCTTTTTCATAGATTAGAAGAGGATTGATTATGGAATTTCACGTAATGACACTTTTTCCGGAAATGACTGACAGGATCATGGGAGAAAGTATTATCGGAAGGGCGGTAAAAAAAGGTGTTATAAGCACACGTTCCTGGAACATCCGTGATTATGCCCAGAACCGTTCAAGGCATGTGGATGATTATATTTACGGAGGAGGTCCGGGGATGCTGATGCAGGCGGATCCCATTTACCGCTGTTACAAGGGGATACTTAAGGACCTTGAGGCACGTGGTATTACGGAAAAACCCAGAGTCATCTACCTTTCACCCAAGGGAAGGACCTTCAGGCAGGAGATAGCGGAAGAGCTTTCAGCTGCTCCCGAAACGCCCCTGATCCTTCTCTGCGGTCATTACGAGGGTGTGGATGAACGGGCACTGCAGCTGCTTAATGCGGAGGAGCTCTCCGTGGGTGATTATATACTTACCGGAGGGGAACTGGCGTCCATGATCATAGTTGATGCGGTGGCACGTCTCATTCCCGGTGTCCTCGGAGATGATGACAGCTCGGTATCCGAAACCTTTCACGATAATCTGCTTGAGTGCCCCCAGTATACCCGTCCTGAGGTATACGAAGGACTCAGGGTACCCGAGGTTCTGCTTTCCGGCAACCATGCAAAGATTGCCGCCTGGCGCCTGGAGCAGTCGGAGATGATAACCAGGGAAAGAAGACCGGATCTTTATGAAAAATATCGTGATATCTGATCATTGAAATTATATCTTTTCAGGACTATAATACTCCCTGTAGTATATTAACCTTTTATGTTAAATGATGGGGGGAATAAGGTATGAGGTTAAGAACAAGGGGAAAAAGACAGGTATGCTTACTGCTGGCGCTGTCTTTTATTTTTTCACTGATGATCGCAGGTTTCGGTCCTGCGAAGTATACAGCAGAGGCAGCAACCCAGGGCTGGATGAATGGCTTAAATGCTAATATGGTAAATGTAGTTTCCTGGGATGAGGATCTGCATAACAGCATCAGGGTTGCAACAAAAATATATCCGGAACTGGAATCCAAGATTAATTATATCAATATGGGCATAAGCAATAATGATACCCTTCCATATCTTGAGCAGGTACTGAATGGAAAATATAACGGATATACGATCATTTTTGCTGCAGATATCGCAAATGTGCCAAAATATATCAGGAAAGCGGACGCTATATCCAAGACCGGCTTTAAGGAATCAGACTACAGTAATGCTTATAAATATGTTAAGGATCTGGGCTCTGTTAACGGGGAGCTTCGTGCCGTAAGCTGGAATCTGTGTCCGGGGAATTTTTATTATAATGTTTCCATTGCAAAGGAAGTACTTGGAACCAGCGATCCGGACAAAGTTCAGGAGATGATCTCCACACCGGCAAAGTTTAATGATGTTGCAAAAAAGATGAAGGCTAAGGGTTATTATATGTCAACCGCAGTGAATAAAACATCGGTTTCATATGATCCGGATGCCGGTTATCCCAAGTTCTGTTTTTTTCAGTTACAGGAGTTATTGAAGACCTATGATTATAAATCATATGACACAGGCTCTTATATATGGAATGATGGATGGTTTCAAGATTTTAAAAACGGAAAAGTTTTCTGTTTTTACGGGACAATATGGATGAAGTCACTGCTGTGGGGAAATGGAGTGGAAGACGGGAAATACGCTGTATGTGAAGGCCCTGTCAGCTTTAACTGGGGCGGAACATTCCTTTTTGCAAAGGATCTCGGAAATCAGGGGGCTGCGGCTGCAAAGCTCCTTACGGCACTGACCTGCGATGAAAAGGTTATGACGGCGATCGCAAAAGAGAAAAACGATTTTGTTAATAACAAGGCAGTAAATAAGAAACTTGCTGCAGATTCATCCATGGGAGATGTATTCTTTGCAGGAAAACAGAATGCTTACGGCATGTGGCATAACGAAGCGCTGAAGCTCGGCGGGGAGTCTGAAGCAGGCGGCGGTTCATCTGCCGGTAAGTCAGGCTGGGTAAAAGATAACGGAAAATGGAAATATTATAGAGCTGACGGAACACAGGTTAAGAGCGCATGGCAGAAAATATCCGGAAAATGGTACTACTTTGATTCCAAGGGGTACATGGTAAACGGATGGCAGAAGATCAATAAGAAATGGTATTATTTCAAGAACGGAGTAATGCAGAACGGCTGGAAGAAGATATCCGGAAAATGGTACTACTTCAAAAACGGCGAGATGAAGACAGGCTGGCTTAAGATCAGTGGAAAATGGTATTACTTTAACAGCGACGGAAGCATGGTGACAGGATCAAAGAAGATCGGTGGAAAGACATATAAATTTGACAGCTCGGGAGTATGTCAGAATCCGTAGATCATCATGATCCGTAAGTGCTTTTTTCGGAAACACGGAACAGATAACGCGGGATGTCTGATAACAGATATCCTGCGTTTTTGAACATATCGAAGGCATATTGAAGTGCGGAATATGAAAACTTGCATCTTCCGTAAAATCATGTTATACTGTCACTTATCTATGTGTGATCGAGGGGTTTCACTGGATGGTTTCATTATTTCTAACGATTTCAGGGAGAAGGAAACATGAAAAAGAAAATTGCAATGCTCCTTACAGGTATATTGCTGGCACTGGGTATGACAGCCTGTGGCAGTAAGGAGGAGACGAGCACCGGTACGGCTGCTTCGGTTACAGAGGGCGGTACGTCAACTGAAGCGGCAATGACACTTCAGGAAGAGATACTTTCATTTGTGGGATCGGAATTGCCGGCTATTGAAGCGGAGAGGAATGAGGCAGTTGCGCTTTTTAACGCGTATTTCTCGGAAAACAGCGACAGGGATTCCAATAAGTGGATGACTACCCTCACCGAACAGGCGCTTCCCAAGTATGATTCATATCTGAGCAAGCTTAATGCCATCCCGGTGGTGCATGAAGATGTTGCCAACCTGAAGAAGCTCTATGTGGAGAGTGCGGATCTTCAGCGTGCAGCCATTGAGGATGTTATAAATGCAATTAAGAATGTTGATACGAGTCTGCTTGAATATGCACAGAACAAGGTCAATGATTCCCATGCAAAGCTGCAGGAATACGAGACAAAGCTCAGGGATCTGTGTAAGGCAAATAATATCAACCTTGAGGGAAAAGTGACACAGGACGCCGGATCTGAAGATGCTTCGGAGACTACGGAGAAAGCCACTGAAAAGGCTTCGGACAGCACCGGTGAATAAAGGAATGACAATAGGGTGAAGCTATGGGAGAGACGAAGATCCTGGTAGTGGATGATGAACCCAGAATGCGTAAACTGGTCAGGGATTTCCTCAATAAAGAAGGATATTCGGTAACGGAGGCCTGTGACGGAGAGGAAGCATATAACATCTTCCTTAAGTCAAAGGACATAGCCCTCATCATAATGGATATTATGATGCCGAAGATGGACGGGTACGAGGCCGCTGAGGAGATACGCAAGCTTTCAAAGGTTCCTATCATACTGCTTACAGCAAAATCGGAAGAAAAGGATGAGCTGAGGGGCTTTTCCGTCGGTGTGGACGAATATATCACCAAACCGTTCAGCCCCAGGGTTCTTGTGGCAAGGGTAAATGCTATCCTCAGGAGAACTGTACAGGAGGAAAGCGTACAGTCAATGGAGGCCGGAGGTATCTTTTTGGATATCACTGCACATCAGGTGACCGTGGACGGGAATCCTGTAGAGCTTTCCTTTAAAGAATTCGAACTTCTGCAGTTCTTTATGGAAAATCAGGGAATAGCGCTTTCCAGGGAGAAGATCCTGAACGGTGTCTGGAATTACGACTATTTCGGAGATGCAAGAACTATCGACACTCATGTAAAAAAGCTTAGGGCAAAGCTGGGTGAACAGGGGAAATATATTCATACCATCTGGGCTATGGGATATAAATTTGAAGTGACTAAGGAGTAATACGGAGCATGAGATTGGCAGGCGGACCCTCCAACCGGTTCAGACATTCCCTCCGCTTCAAGCTTGCAGGGCTTGTAGTGAGTATTACTGTTGTCGCTATTCTGGCAGCATGGTTCCTCAGCAATAATCTTATAAAAAATTTCTATATTTTGGACGCGAGAAGTAATCTTATCACGACATACGAATCCTGTAATGCTTTATTCAAGGATAGTATGGGATTTCCGCGTCCTTTTTTGATATCTTCGGGAGAACTCTATGAAAGGGTTGATAACCCGTCAAATGCCACCATATTCATCATTGATTACAGAAATAACCAGTTATATTCATCTGTGGTAATAAATGATGCGGAAGCGGAATCTCTTCAGAAGGTGATCGATGATTTTGATTTCAGTTCCCTGAGAAATGCCGATCCGAAATATAAGTTCCTGAACTGGGACGGATCCTTTGATCTGGTGGGGCTTCTGGATAACGGCTATGTGATAATTCTTGAACGTCCGCTGGAGCAGCTTAATAACAGTATTCTTTTTTCAAGCAGACTCTTTCTTATCGTTGCCATTGTGATCATTTCTCTTGAAACGGGTGTAATCCTAATTTTCTCAAATACAGTGACAAAGCCCATCATCCGCATGTCACATGTGGCCAGGAAGATGTCACGTATGGATTTCGAAGCAAAGGCTCCGGAAACCAGTAATGATGAGATAGGTGAGCTGGGCCACAGCATGAATGAACTGAGCACCAAGCTTGAACAGTCCATTTCCGAGCTTAAATCTGCAAATGCATCACTGGCGCAGGATATCGAGGAGAAAGAGAAGATAGAGGAAATGCGCTCGGAATTCCTGTCGCATGTATCCCATGAGCTTAAAACGCCACTGGCTCTGATACAGGGCTACGCCGAGGGCCTGAAGGATGCGGTACAGGATGATCCTGAAAGCCGTGAATTCTACTGTGATGTTATCGTGGATGAGGCATCCAAGATGAATACGCTGATCATGCGGCTGCTCAATCTTAATGAGCTTGAGTTCGGAACCGAGAAGCTTAATATAGCACGCTATGATCTGTCAAAACAGCTGAAAAATGTTATAGCCAATAACAGGATACTTATGGATCAGAAACAGGTTAAGCTTGAAACAGAGTTCAGTGATAACCTCTTTGTCTGGGCAGATGCTTTTATGATGGAGGAGGTGTTCACCAACTACCTCTCAAATGCCATACATTATGTTGAGGAAGGCGGAGTGATACGGGTTAAGGCGGAAAAGATCGAAAACAGGGTGAGGGTCTCCGTATATGATCAGGGACACAGGCTTTCCGATGATGCACTTGAAAAGGTATTCGTAAAATTCTACAAGGAGGATTCGGCCAGAACAAGAGAATACGGGGGATCGGGTATAGGGCTTTCAATAGTGGAAGCCATACAGAAGTCACACGGCCAGGATTATGGTGTCTATAATGTGGAAGACGGCGTGGTATTCTACTATGAGCTCGATGGGAGTACCGGTGAAAAGGTTTACAAAAATGCTCCGATATCAGTTGACGGGCATAGGGAATAAATGGTACACTCTACAGTATAAGTATGACCGGAGGACGGTTTTCCGGATTTTATTTTAAAGGGAGGTATTGAAGCATGAAGTTTGTATGTTCAGTATGCGGTTATGTATTTGAGGGAGATGCTGCACCGGCTGAATGCCCTGTATGTCACGCACCTGCATCCAAGTTCAATAAAATGGATGAGGAGATGGCATGGGCAGCAGAGCATGTAGTGGGAGTCGCACAGGGTGTTCGTGAAGATATCCTTGATGATCTTCGTTCGAATTTCACCGGTGAATGCTCTGAAGTCGGTATGTATCTTGCCATGGCACGTGTTGCATTCCGCGAGGGTTATCCCGAGATCGGTATGTACTTCGAGAAGGCAGCGTTCGAGGAAGCAGAGCATGCCGCTAAATTTGCCGAGCTGCTGGGAGAGGTCCTGACCGACAGCACAAAGAAGAATCTTGAGATGCGCGTGGATGCGGAGAACGGCGCAACCGCAGGAAAGACTGACCTGGCAAAGCGTGCCAAGGAGCTTAACCTTGATGCGATCCATGATACGGTACATGAGATGGCCCGCGACGAGGCAAGACACGGAAAGGCATTCAAGGGACTGCTGGACCGTTACTTCAAATAAAATGAACTGAATAAAGTATAAGAAGGAGCGGAAGTAAACCGCTCCTTCTTTTTATCCTGTATGCACGATACGACCAGCCGGAGTATATAACTTCGGGCGTTACATTTATTGATTCATAAGGAAATGCAGGAATTCCTTTTCAGGCATCGGACGGGCATAGTAGAACCCCTGAATAAAATCGCAGCCCTGACTGGCAAACCAGTCTGCGGCTTCCTTTGTTTCAACGCCTTCAACCACGATCTCTTCGCCGAGATCCTTGATCATCCGGATGGTATTCTGGATTACGGATCTCATACGGGGATGTTCCCATTCATCAACAAAGCGCTTGTCAAGTTTAATGGCCTTAAAGGGCATGTCGACGACCCTCTGAAGGTTTGAATATCCGGTTCCGTAATCGTCAAGAGCAAAATTCAGCCCGAGAGAGTGCAGTGAGAATATAGTGGTGCGTATAGTGTCATGTACGAAATTGGATGCTGTTTCCGTCACCTCAAGATTTATATTGCCGGGATCCACATTATGGGAGGAAAGACACTGTCCTATACGGTCTACTACGGTATTACGCATACACTGTACCGTGGACAGGTTTACTTCTATGAAATGAAGCCCGAGCTTTTTGAGGTCATTTTCTTCGATGAACCTGCATACATCCTGTATTACAAAATCACCGATCTTATGGATAGTGCCGTTCTTTTCCGCTGCGGGAATGAAAAGTCCCGGCGAGACCATTCCTTCTTTATCATCGATCAGCCGGATGAGGGCTTCGGCGGTGGTAAATGATTTTTCCCTTACGGAATAAATAGGCTGGTAGTACATGACAAAGCTGTTGTTGGCAATGGCCTTTCCGATTATAGTATCTATCTCCGCGGTCAGACGGAACTGCTTGTCAGGTGCAATAGTGAGATAATTTGTGACTTCAGCCTCCGGGGTCACACGGTCAAAGGTATTCGCAAATGTGATAAGATCATCCCATTTGCTTATATCTTCGGGACAGCGTACAGTACCGACGGCAACATCAAGATCAAGATCCATCTGATTGATATTGAACGGCTCCTGCAGGGTATTTAGCAGCTTTTCCGCTTCGAGCTTTACATGAGGCTCAATATTCTTACCTTCGATAACGATGGCATAAAGACCTGCATACATGTAGTATACTTCACGCCCGGGTCTCTGCGTGAGCACATCGGTAGGATTCGAATCCATAAATCCGGAGATCCTGCGCAGGAGATCCTGATACGACTCATTTCCGAGAAGGGAATTCAGGGAAGAATTATTCTTAAGCCTTACGAAGATAATGGATACGGGCTGTTCGGAAAGGAATATCTGCTGCATATCCTTGGTAAAGGCGTTATATGAACGTGCGCCTGTTGTGAAGTCTACATTTTCCTCGGGACGCAGGACAATATTGGTGACCAGCATGCCCATGATGGCCATCGAGAACATCTCGAGAAGATATTCGGGATAGAAGAACTGGATCGTAATGGCGAGCGTCTGCAGGATGAACATGGAAAGCAGCGCGATGAACTTCTCCTTATCAAGCATTTTGCTTTTTCGAAGCAGCAGGATAAAGGCGCAAAGAAGGTAAAATGCACCCGATGCATATAACAGCCATATCATTCCCGCACGGTGATATTCCTCGTTCCCGGTATAGTAGAACACATTATGGAGGATCATATTCATGATCATCAGAACCAGACATGCGATGTAGGGGATAAGAAATACAAATACAAGAAACTTATGTGTCTTTATCCGGTTCCAGGATCCTGTCAGAAAGGCAATGAAAAGGAAATATAGAGGTCCTTCACTTATACGGAAGATAAAGTAGAAGGTGCTTATGACTATTCTGAAGGAATTCCTTGTCGATACATTACTGATAAAAGAAAGGTCTCTTGTTGAAAGGATATCACAGATGGTATTCAGAAGGATCACAAAAAGAAGTATGATGAATATGCCGTTAACACGTCCGCGGAACATTCGTCTGAAGAAAATGGAAAAAAGAAGGATAACAAGGATAGCGGCAGCCGCAAAATCAAAATACACTATTCGCCCCATATGATCCTCCTTTCCGTCCTTCACAAATACCAATACAGAATCATGATAATTTTATCAGAAACTGTTTCGTTCCACAAGAAAAAATGATGTATAAATGATGTTTATATTGTTAGAAGTCAGCTGTTTATAGTATAATAGCCTGTGTCTTGATCATTCGTTTTTGAGAAAGGAAGAATCATGGAACCGAAGAGTAATAATCGACCTAAAAATGTGACCGGCGACGCCGCTCCTATCAAGAGAAGGGGAGAAGGGCTTAATACCGGTCCGCAGGGAAGACAGGACGCATATGCGGGACGTACCGGCCAGAGCAGCAGCGGCAGGGCAGCGTCATCCGGCAGCGGACAGAGAGCAGGCGGGGGAAAGATGTCTATAATCGCCATAATCATTGTTCTCCTATTGGGGGGCGGCGGTGGACTTACTGCCATGCTTACAGGCGGATCCTCCGGTGACAGCGGCTCATCCTCATCCGTTTCGGGCAGTTCCACACCCGGCGGAAGCGCAGGCGGAAGTTCCGGAAGTTCCGGAAGTTCGGGAGGAGGCTCGGGTATCGGCGGACTTGTCAGCGGACTTCTCGGAGGTTTCTCAGGTAATGCGGCAAGTTCTGCGGCAGGCTGGCTCAGCGGTCTTAACAATACCGGCAGGCTTAATACTGAGGTTGACAGCACGGCTGCACCCAAGCGGACTGCGATAAAGGGAAATAACCAGGATTCTGTTACGATAATGGTATATATGTGCGGTACGGATCTTGAAAGCCGCAGCGGTATGGCAACGAACGATATGAGGGAGATGGCTGCGGCCAGTCTCAGCCCGAAGGTTAACATCATCGTATATACCGGAGGATGTACAGGATGGAAGACCGGCGGCATAAGCAATAAGACCAACCAGATATATAAGATCCAGGAAGGCCAGCTGGCACAGCTTGTGGCGGATGTGGGAGATAAGCCCATGACGGATCCGGCCACACTTACGGAATTCATCCGTTTCTGTGCGCAGTATTATCCGGCTGACAGAAATGAACTCATTTTCTGGGATCACGGCGGAGGATCCCTTTCCGGCTTCGGTTATGATGAAAAGCATAAAAGCTCAGGCTCCATGGGCCTTTCAGCCATGAACAAGGCCTTAAAGGACGGGGGCATCACATTTGATTTTATAGGCTTTGACGCATGTCTCATGGCTACGCTTGAAACGGCAGTCATGACGAGCAACTATGCGGATTACCTCATTGCATCCGAGGAGACGGAGCCGGGTATAGGCTGGTATTATACCACCTGGCTCAATGAGCTTTCAAAGAATACATCAATGCCTACAATTGAGATAGGCAAGAATATAGTAGACGGCTTTGTGGATGAGTGCACAAGGAAATGCTCCGGTCAGAAGACCACGCTTTCGGTTATTGATCTTGCAGAGCTTTCCGCAACTGTTCCTTCAAAGCTTTCATCCTTCTCAAGATCCACCAGCGCCATGATCAAGGGAGATGAGTATAAGGCAGTATCGGATGCAAGAGCGGGCTCAAGGGAGTTCTCGTCATCGGGTATCGACCAGGTGGATCTGGTGAATTTTGCCGAGAATGTGGGGACAAAAGAGGCAAAGGAACTCACCTCTTCCCTGCTTAAATGTGTCAAGTATAACCGTACATCTTCGAATATGACAAATGCCTTCGGAATATCCATCTATTTTCCGTACCGTAAGGCAGGCAGTGTAAATACCGCAGTGAACAATAACAGTGCCATCGGACTTGGCTCCGAGTATTCAGACTGTATCAAAGCCTTCGCGAGCCTCGAGACCGGCGGACAGATATCTGCAGGCGGTACGGGATCTCCCCTTGGCTCCCTGCTGGGAGGAAGCTTCCTGAGCGGCGGCGGTGCAAGCGGATCGGATGGCATATCCTCACTCCTGGGGGCTTTCCTCAGCGGAGGCAGATCCGTTACGGGTATTGACAGCAGTGCGGCGGAGTATATGTCTGATATGGATGTATCGGCAGCGGCCGAATATATATCAAAGAATCAGTTTGATACTTCTCAGCTCGTATGGAATACCGAATCCGACGGGACCCATACCATGTCGGTCACAAAGGAGAACTGGGCACTGATTCAGAGCCTTCAGGTCAACATCTGGTATGACGACGGCGAGGGATATATCGATCTCGGAATTGATAATACCTATGAATTCGACGATGACGGCAGGCTTCTCGGTGATTTTGACGGAATATGGCTTGCACTGAACAATCAGCCCGTAGCCTTTTATGTGGATTCGGAGATAACTGATGATTCGGGAAATACAACTACTACAGGTCATATCTTATGCTATCTTGACGGAGTAAGGGCAACTCTCATAGTAGTATTTGACAAGGATAACCCCCAGGGTTATATCGCCGGTGCACGTTATGATTATGTGGACGGTGAGACGGATACGATAGCAAAGGGTATCACGGAGATCCCGTACGGAACAAAGATAGATCTGGTATGTGATTATTATACCTATGACGGCGTATACCAGAACACATATATGATGGGAAATACCATCACCTATGGACGTGATACGATGCTCAGCTACGTGAACCTTAATTCGGATACTCAGGTCACATATCTGCTGACGGACATTTATAACAGGGAATACTGGACGCCGAAGGTACCGCAGTGACAGTAAGGGGTTAAGAATGAGTGATAACGGGAAAAACCAAAAGAAGAAACGCCTGAGAATGCCGCTGATCGTTAAGATCACCCTGCTTTTTACCGCTGCTGCCATCCTGGGGACTCTTCTGGTTTTTTTCATCAGCAGGAATGTAAGGATGGAAAGGGCTATCCAACAGGGAGGGGAGTCTGCGCTTAACGGGTGTTATATAGCATTGATGATGCTGGAATTGTATGATCCGGATTATAATATTCTGCGTGATTCCGAAGATCTGTATCATGAATTTGACGCAGATATGAGTTTCAAGGATTTCCAAAAAATAGTAAATGAGACCCGCGGTACTCTCAGAAACAGGTATTATTCATCCGTATGCTCCACGCTTGAACTGAAGTACCTGTATCTTTATACTGTGGATGATAACCATGTACGACACCATATCATTTCGGTTGCGGGGGATCCCGAAGAAGATAAATACATGAAGGAGCATGCGGATTACGGAACCACAAGTGATGATCCGCTGGACGAAAATGAGATCAGGGCGCTGAATAATGATGTCAGCGATAATCCGTATTTTGTAATGGATAACAGTTACGGATATGTCTGTTCATGCATTATACCGGTAACGGATAAAGAGGGTAATGTTTACGGACTTATCGGTGCGGACAGTGATATGTCCGCAATACTGAAAGTATATAATAAGAATCAGTTACTGCTGTATATACTTATCGGATTATTCTTTCTGATACTGCTTATCATTTCCGCGGTACTTCTGCATTTTGCCGTTATCAAGCCCGCACGCGTTCTTTCAAAGACCATGAGAAGCTTTGCGGAGGATCCGAATACGGCAATACGGAAAAGAAAAGTCCGGATCAATGACGAGATCAGCGACATGGAGCACTCCTTCAGGGTGATGGCCGGGGATATACGTAATTATATCGGTAACATAGAGAAGCTGACGAAGGATAAGATCCAGGCGGATGTTCAGATGGAAGACGCCCAGAGGATACAGCGTGGTATGGTTCCGCCGGAAATGCAGATCAATGACAAGAACTACAGCTTTTATGCAGTAATGAACCCGGCTCTTGAAGTCGGGGGTGATTTCTATGATGCCTTCAGACTTTCGGACGGAAGATTTGCTTTCGTTATTGCCGATGTCT
>Ga0310691_10001174_pt1 | contig 41936 bp, 66 predicted proteins | sample 176DNAGHGlowgp2_FD_203887 | JGI IMG/M metagenome (GOLD analysis project Ga0310691, IMG submission 203887) | Sheep rumen microbial communities from Palmerston North, Manawatu-Wanganui, New Zealand - 1766 DNA GHGlow gp2 (v2) (version 2) | ecosystem: Host-associated > Mammals > Digestive system >... | reverse complement strand
GGAGAAAAAATGGGGCTTGCGTTCCAGCTTCAGGACGACTTACTTGATGTATATGGTGATCCAGCAGTTTTCGGAAAGAAAATCGGTGGAGACATTTTGTGCAACAAGAAGACTTTCATGTTGATTCATGCCAAGAGTATTTCGAATGCAGAACAAGAATCTGAACTGAATTTCTGGATTTCCGAAAAAGATTTTGTTCCTGAAGAGAAGATAAATGCGGTGAGGTCTATTTACGATGCACTCGACATGCAAACAATTTGCCGTAAAAAGATAGAAGAACTGTTTGCTCTTTCTCTGGCTGCTTTAGAAAAGGTGAACGTTTCGACTGAAAAGAAAGAGTGTTTACGTGAATATGCACATCAACTGATGGGTCGCAACTATTAGTTTGTCTTATGAAAATTAGTCCTCTATATTATTAATGTATATTCAATGATAGACACACATGCTCATCTTGATGGTGATGAATTTGCAGAGGATATTTCCGAAGTGATTCAACGAGCAAAATCAGCAGGCGTTGAGAAGATATTTCTTCCAAACGTCAATGGAGACACTTTGCAACCATTACTCCGTCTTTGTGCATCTCACCCTGGCTATCTTTTTCCAATGATTGGTTTGCATCCCGAAGATGTGAATCCAACCAAAATGGATGTTGATGCTACTCTTGATGTCATGGAATCCATGTTGGAAAAACAGAATACCTGTGTAGCTATAGGTGAAGTGGGACTTGACTTCTATTGGGATCAAACATACCAAAAAGAACAGATTGAAGCCTTTGAAAGGCAAATCGAGTGGGCGATTAAATACCATCTGCCATTGATGATTCATGCTCGAAATGCTCATACAGAGTTAGTAAATATCATCTCTAAGCACAGTGCAGACCACCTCACAGGCGTATTTCATTGTTTCACTGGAACCGAGGAAGAAGCCTCGCAACTATTATCCTTCTCAGGATTTGCTTTGGGCATAGGAGGCGTTCTCACCTTTAAGAAATCAAAATTACCAGATGTTCTGAAATCAGTTGTTCCACTTTCACGCATTGTTCTCGAAACCGATTCCCCTTACATGGCTCCAGTTCCTTACAGAGGAAAAAGAAACGAATCGGCATTCGTTCGCAACGTTGCAGAGAAACTCGCAGAAGTGTATGACACACCATTAGAAGAAGTGGAGTATCAAACAAATCTGAATGTTTCGCGAATTTTCCCTAAGGCAATCTGATGATTGTTGTAATTACAACTAAGAGCTTCAAAAATTGTTGAAAATCGAATTATTTTCATAAAAAAACGAAGTTTCGAGGCAAAGAAGTGTTTTGTTTATGAAAAAATCTCTATTTTTGTCGATGAATTTTGCGAATATCTCATAAAAAAGTTGTAACTTGCACCCGATTTGTGAGACAAGTCATTTTAAGGACGCATTAGGAGAGATGCTCGAGTGGCTGAAGAGGCACGCCTGGAAAGAGTATAGTTCTAAATAAAATGAATCAAACAATGAACTAACAAATCAGCCTAAACCCCACTATTTCATACAATTAAACATATTTTTCCTTTCTTCCTTAAACGCTACCTCTGCACGGATTTGCACATTGTTTTATATTGTTGCACATAATTACTCGCAAATAACTCGCAATGATTACTACAAGGATATGGCTTGATACAAGAGCAGTGGCGAAAGGTCAAGAGGCTCCATTAAAACTTTGTCTTGTTAGGCAAGGAAAGGCTGCATACATATCTCTAAATATAATAGTTCTACCATCACAATGGGATAAGGCTCAGCAGAAAATCCTCGACCACCCAAACAAAAGAAATCTTAACTCGTATCTTGAGAATAGGAAAACGCAAATCGACAATATCATCAGGGATTTAATCGTCAAAGGGAAATTACGCAACCTCACAATTACGCAGATAAAGAATGAGGTGATGAACGTGCTTGAACCGAAGGTGGATGGCTCTGAACTCTTCATTGCAAGGTTTATTGCATACATGGATAAGGCAAAGGCAGAACGTACCAAAGCTATCTACAAGGCTACATTAGACCACATGGTGAAATACGACACAAAGGTCAGAAATCTCGGTTTTGATGATATAACAAGGAACTGGTTGGAAGGATTTGATGAATACCTCTCAAAGACCTCTCCATCGAGAAATACAAGGAACATTCATTTCAGGAACATTCGTGCGGTATTCAATGCCGCAATAGACGATGGCATTACCAACTACTATCCGTTCCGCAAGTTCAAACTCCATGACGAGGAAACGAGGAAACGTAATCTCTCCAAAGAACAAATGCGTATGCTCCTTTCGATAAACTGCAAACCATTTCAAAGGAAATACATTGATTGCTTCCTATTGATGTTCTACCTTTCCGGAATCAATGGAGTGGACTTGCTCAACGCTACACCAAATCAAGTAGTCAATGGTCGTTTGGAATACACACGTTCCAAAACGGGTAAACTCATGTCAGTTAAGATAGAACCAGAAGCAGAGGAAATCATCAATAAGTACAAGGGAACAACAAGACTCTTGAAATGGGGTGAACGACTGAAAAGCTATAAGTCTTTTATGATGAAACTCAATGATACCATGAATGAGTATATACCAAATTGCACCTCTTACTACGCACGACACACGATAGCCTCACTTGCTGCCGAACTCGACATACCAAATGAGACTATCGCACAAATACTCGGACATCATGACGAAGGTCACAAGACAACACTTATATACATCAACTTTGAACAGACAAAGGCTGACAAGGCTTGTAGAAAGATATTCGACTACATAAGGGAATGATTATCTACCGACTTTGCATTTAATACAATTTCGATGAATAATGTAGTTGTGGTTTATTTCCACATAGTAATCTGACATATCTGTGATTTCGCCAATAATTATTCTTTTGTTGAGTCCTGCTAATACATAGGCTTCAACCTTATCTCCGATTTGATACATACTAAAAGACTTTTACATGAGTTTTCGTATAAGTCACTTCGATTAAAGCGACATGGTTTTCTATCTCTTGCAAGATATAATTAACCTTTGCATCGCTACAATCATAGCAAAAGCGAATATGCTCCACCCATTGTTTCCCTGACATTTCCTTTTTGCCACAAATAATGAAACCATAGACATCAACGGCAAAGTGAATAGTGTCTTTCCATGTGAGTGAGTTTCTCCATTGAGACATCATAGGCTTCTACCGATTTCAGACGTTATGTATTCAAGCTCTCCGACAAAAATATCATTCACGTCAATTACGTGTTCTTGACCACGATTGAGCTTCTCGTCACCAATGATAGTAATAAGCAAATCGCTATCTATACGGACTGAAAGGACAACCACATCGCAGAGCTCGTCATGGCTATAGGCTGCAACACATGGTTGTTCATCCTTGAATACCCATTCCAAACCTTTGCCATACGAATTCCCTTCGAGGACAAGTTTGTTCTTGAGGTCGTCTTGTTCACAGCGCCTCAAAGTCTTTATCCATGATTGAATATAACTTTCCATAATACTTGAATTAAGAGTTCCACACTTCTGATTTCCAATAATTTGAATTGCGAGTTAAGACCAAAGACCAATCAGACCTATTATAGCCTACAACCTTTCCTTTGTCTGTGTACTGAATGATTCTATTAAACCTCTCACGAACCCATTTACTCGGCTTTTCAGAAGTCCAATGGTCACAGCAACCCCAATTCACAGAATGCATTATAGTGTACCAGCCTTCATCGTCAAGAGCGCAGATTTCATCAGCAGTCATTTCCGATGGTAACTTCTCGTCAGGATAGAATACCTTTGCCTTTGTAGGCATTTCTTCGATGGTGTCATAATATGGATGCTCCATCCAATTCTTTGCTTCGTGATACATAACACTTGAATTTAAAGGGCAGCCGAAGCCGCCCCACCGCAGTAATCTAATCACAAATTGAAAAACTCATTCAAGAAACTAACGCAAGCCCTGTTCTGAGGCATGATTGCAGGAATATCCATCCTATCTGCCTTATACATATTGGTAGCGGAGTCGTAGAGGTCGTAAACGCTCACTCGCTGATTTGCCGCATACTTCTCCAACATATCCTCCGTAAAAACGGTAATCTGCGACTGATTGAGTGGATAGGTGATGTTCTCTCGGATTGACTTGCGTGTAGTGTCAGCCTTTACTCGCATAGCAGTAAGCATACCGATGATGATGAACAACTGCTCGGCTGAAACATCGATTTGCTTCATTCTCTCCATCCTCTCACGGTCAGCATCGACAAGCATCTTCGCATTCATGAGCCAACCCCTCACCGTATCAAGAAGCATAGGGATTTCCATTCCCTCGCCACGTTTACCTCTATCTGAATAGGTAGAAGCATACAACTCTGGAGAAAGCATACACTGATTATGGCAAATAATCACATTCGGACCAAAACCAACTTGAATACCTTTCTGATGAAAAGCAATAGCGAGATTAGTGGTTGTCTCTCCATTGTCGAAGTCGGTGATACGTACATTGCAAAATACCCTTCGTAAGATGTGTGCTTCAACAGCATTCTCTCCGTATTGCTGCTCTACCTGCGGCAGCTTCACGACTCCTGGCTGTGTCTTGTCGCGGTTCTGAGCTGCGAAGAGGTCGTACACCTCAACATTGTAGCCGAACTCATTGCACATAGCGAGAACTTGGTTGATTAACTCGAAGTGGAAAATCTGCTTCAATGGCTTACCATACACATCAACTTCACGATGCGTTCTCTCAAGCTGGCTCAATGTGAGAGCCTGCGTCTTGCTCTTATCCCAATCGAGGAAATGATTGTTGTCGATAACTGTGGTTTCTACCACACTTGGCTGTAATTTCTGTAATTCAAACATGACTTAAAATGTTTAATTGGTTAATAAATATGAACTGTTAGGACACCGCCGATATTGCCAACCCAATTAGATAGTTTCTTTACTCGACAGAAGTCAACAACTTCTTACATGTGGTAGAAAGACTTGCCACTATTGGTTTCGGCAGGTACCAATTCTATACTACTCTCGTTAATGATTACTTCACTCCTTGCTGCTTCAACTGGAGTTTCTATCATAGCACCAAGTTCTTCACCTAATGCTTTCCAATCTCTTTTCTTTTCCATGATGATTATAATTTGATGTTTTGTAATTCTTGATATTCTTCCTCACTCATGCAATAAAGGAAATTATCATTGTCGGTGTACTCTTGCATTTCTTCATACCATGTCATAATTTCTTTGACACGCTCAACTATATCAACGATAATACAATACTGCGTAGCTGTAAGCCATGTGATTGATAAAGTATTGCTTTTCATATTGTTTGCATTAAATAATGAAATGTGTCAAACAAGAGGATGTTTGATGGTACTGAAAATTGTTCTCTCCACTCATGAAGTTGAGTAATGTGTTCACTGACATCAGAAACGAGTTGGCTCGAAGTTCTATTCTTCGTTTGAAACCAATCAAAAGATGTTTGAGGTTTGATGTAGGATTTCATTGTCTAATCGTTTAGTAGTTTGTGTCAATATCGAGGTCAGCAACGGTAAAGGTGCGGATGCAATCCATAAAGCCATCCTTGCCGTATGGGTAAAGGTTGGAAGCCGTGTACTGACTCCTACGAAAATTCTCAAGGGCAATGTCTTTAGCCTCACTTACACTATTAGCAACGAAATCTAACAATCTTGCGTTTCGTGGTGCTTGTGGAAAAAACTGAATAAATCTCATATTGTTTAATTGGTTTGAGTGGGAGTTGGTTAGGCTCCCGTTACCTTGTTTAATTGGGTTTAACTTATATTCTTTTCTATATGCAAATATACGAAATTATTTTAATATATACAAATATATAAAAGAAAATTTTAATCAAAAGTAAAAATTTTTGCTTGTAACAAGAAATAAAAGGAGGGCGACTAACCCTCCTTCTTAAAACAATCTTATTACCTATTGCACCTCGGACAAATGACGTAAGCCACAGCAGGGAAGAGCAATCGCCCCAACTCGCCTGACAAGTAAGCCGCTTCCTCGCTCTTGGGATTGACACCATAGTAACTGCTGATATGCTCGACAACGTGCTTCTTCTCATGGTCTATGGAGTCGTACATCTGCGAAGCATCGGTAGCCCTGCTGATAAAGACAAGCGAATACTTCCCATCGTAGTCAGTCAAAGTATAGCCCGTGTTGGGATATGAGAGCGTGTGGCACACTTCCCTCGCCTTGTAGTCTGAGCAACCCACTGAAAGCAACGACTCATAGACCTCGCGCAAATCATCCTCGTCGGATATGCCGAGCGTAGCCATGAGCCACCAATCATCGTTACCGATGAAAAAGCCTGTCGTTACCATAACTTAAAGAAATCGCTCCCAATGGATAGGCATACCCTTCAAGTCCATCTTCGAGCAGAAGCAAGCCAGCACGGACTCAGGACAGCCATCGGGGTCGCAAATCGTTTCTTCTACATACGTCGCTCTCTGTTCATCTGTCTTGCAAGTCTTGGTGTAGTCTGCCTTTGCCATGTTGAAAAGGTAGTAGGCATCGTAGATACTTTCCTCTGGAATATCCACCTTGTACTTCTGCAAGACCTCCTCAACATCTTCGAGCGGCGTAGGCGTAATCTTCTTCAGCTTCCCAGTCGCTTCATCTTCTTTTTTCATCATGGAGATAGCCCATTCAGCGAGTTTCTTGCTGAAATGCCCTTTGTGCTTCTCCTGGTATTGCGCTTCATCCTCTGAAATCAAATATCTTACTTCCATTTCGTTTCCATTAAGAATATGAAAGGATTGGACAGAACGAACCACCCAACCCTTTCTCTCGTTTTACATATATCGTCCTTGCGAATCACGGTCACGATAGCCATGCTCATAGCCTGTGCGATAGCCTTCATCGTAATCTTTATCGCTTGTTTCACGATAGCCACCCATGCGGATGCCGTCTGTCATGCGATAACCACCCATCCGCTCGTTCATACGCTGGCGCATTTCCTCACGGCGGTAGCCATCTTCCTTATGCTTGTCATCTACAATTATAAAATGCCTTCCCATAATCGTTTAAGTCGTTTAAGGATTATTTCGACCTTGGAGAAACACCACCGTTTAGCTCTTGCAAGAAGTCGAGGATGCGCTGGTTCTGCGCTGAAATGCTGTCGAGCTTCTTGTCCTGTGCATCGGCTCGCTCCTGCAAATCCTTGATGGTTTTCGCATTCCGCTTGTTCTCGGCATAAGTCGGATTCAAGACTTCCAGCATCTTCTCGCCCTCTTTCAGCACAAGCCTGTGGTAATCGACTTGTTCGAGTGCCTTCTTCGATGCCTGTATCATCCCATCCACTGACTGAAGCATTGCCTCCCGTGAGCAACTGACAAGGGTCTTCCCGTTGTTGTACTGCTCCGTCTCCGCATTGGTCTTCAGATTGCTGAATGGTGTATCCACTCCGTTGATAGTCACTACCAAGTCTATCAGGTTCGGCATCTGGTTCATGCCACTGAACACCCCAGGTGTCTGTGCTTGAAACGGAGGTTTCGGGTCTGACTTCGACTTCACCGTCCCAACTTCCAACGCTGGCTTCTCTCCCTTGTGGAGAATGTAGAACGGGGCTCCTGCCCCAAGGCTGATAAAATCCATCGTTAATTACTTTTTGATTGATAACTTGTTTTCACACTATTGTTCTCGACATCAAGGCTAACGTGCCATTGAATCTGTCATTGAATACAAGGAACACGCTTGTAGCCAGCAAATCTGCCACCGTCACTGCTGTTCCGTTTGGAAGAGTCAGATTCCTCGTCACTCCGTTTGCCGTCAAAGTAACTGGAAGTGTAGGTGTAGCATCCGAAGGAATTGCGTTTTCCATACGGACGGTGAAATAGCCGATTGGCTGAAAACGTCTGAAACCGAGTGCGATGTCAACAGTGTCCGTTCCGACGGTCACATTCGTGTTGCTGATATAAGGAATACCACCTGCATTTGTTGTTATGTTTCCAAAACAAGACATACTTTTACCTCCTGTCCTTTATCAGTTAAAACACAAAATTACCACCGTAGCCGTTTCCGTAGAAGCCACCCATGAAAGGAGTGGTGTTGACTGCGGTCAGGTTAGGATATGGAACATTGACCGTACTTGGGATGCGGCACTTGATGTCGTCAACCTCCTTCGCAAGACCTGCCAACTGAGCATTGATTGGCGCAACGGCTTGCTGAACGATTCCCGCTGTGAAGTTCTGTCCCTTCAATGCAGCAATTTCAGCATCCTTTGCAGCGATTTCACGGTCTTTGCGGCTCGACTCCAGCGCGTCAATCTTGTTGTCAAGAGCGAGATAGTTGCGATTCATCGTTTCAGTGAGATTGTACGTCTGCTGGCACATGGCAAGTTGGTCTGCTGCCGCCTTTGCTGCCACCTGCTGACCGACTCCGTTGATGCTCTGCTGGAGTGTATTGGTTTGCTGGCACATCGCCAACTGGTTCTGGCAGCAACACTGCTGGAACTGGCTTGCAAGGTTCGCATCACCGCTTTGGATAGAGTTGATAATCTGAGGAACGCTGACTGCCTGCTGCAAAGCGAGAGTTTGCAATGAGTTCTGTACACCTTGGATTGCGCCATTGACAAGGTTGAAGTCTTGTCCGAGCATTGTGCTGAGTGTTTGGATAGCTGTGCGTGATGCCTCGCCTTGATTGGTGATTGCATTCATAATCAGTTCTCGTCCGCTGTCATTGTTCAGTTGATTAGCGAGATAGCCAGCAGCACCATTGCCGCCATATCCACCGCCAAAGCCGTTGCAACCGAACATATTAGGGAAGATGCTTGCCACGATAGCAAAGCCAAGCAAGTCCATGAGGTTGGTCTGACCGTTACCGTTTCCGAAGCCAAAACCACCATAACCGAAACCGCCTACAGGGATGCTGAGAGGGATTCCGCTGTTCCCGTTATTATTGTCGGGAATTGAATAAATCTCTGACATGAAATTTTGTGTTTGTGTTGTGTTGTGATACTTTTACAAATGAACTCTTGTCGTGCGCACCGACAAGGCAAATTTAGAAATTATCAACCTCACAAACTAAACTATCAACAAGAAGCAACTTTCAGAAATCTACACTCTTGCTGAACTTCCTAATCAACCTACATACAGCACTTTCGCTTATCTTGTATTCTTCAGAAAGTATCTTTATGACATACCAATACTTGCAGTGCTCCTCTCTCAATTTCACATACTTATCGTACATGGAAATATACTTGTAGTCTGTAACTTTAATGTCATTCTTTGACATCAATTCTAATATGTTCTCACCTAACTTCAATAATGAAATTATTTCCATAAACGCAAAATAAAAAGAGGAAGCTATGCTCTCGCACCACTTCCCGAATAACTACTAATTTTAACCTTTAACTAACTATAATTAACTATCTAACAAATTTATATATCTTAAATCCTATAATAGACAGAACGGAAACAAGCAGGACACAACCCATTGCCATGAGCAATTTCTGCCACCATGATAGTTCCTTTTCTACCTCGACCTCAACAGGATAAGGCACAGGCACAGAATCAACCCTTGCAACGCTGATGGTATCATGGATATACTTGTCACGATATTCCGTGTGCCACCTATCCCTAACATGAAAGATGGTGTCGCCCTTTGCATACTGATTGACAAAGATACTATCATGCAGATAGATACTGTCCCTCTCCGTCTTTTCGTGCCAAAGAGTGTCGTGTGTCACTTTCTCAACCGTGACTATCTTTTCGTGTGTCTTGCAAGCGCACATCATAAGTGCAAATGCGAATATGATTAACTTTCTCATAGTTTTACCGTACCCGAAAGTTCTGCTTTCGGCTTATTTAACTTCGATTGTTATTTCTTCTTTCGATTTCTTCATTAACTCGTAGAGTTTCTTAAAGGTAGCAATACTTTCCGTTACTCTGCCGACTTGCGTATTTTTGCCGACAAGGATGCAGCCATCGGAATCACTTGCTGTGTTCCCTGGATGAATAAGTATGCCGCTAAAATATGGTACATTCAGCAATCGTGGCATATAGCCTTTGTTATACTTGCGCCAATAGTCCTTCTTTGCGTATTTCGGACTCTGCACGTTGAGAACTACCTTGTATATGCCGCAAGGAATTGCCGTGCGCCCTGCGACCTTAATGCCACCAAAATAAAGACGGTCATAGTCCTCTAACGTGTCGCAAAAGTATGCGCCATCAATGTATAACTTGCCGATAGTGTAATCAGCTTTTCTGTACTTCCGTATCAGTTTCAGTCTCATATTCTTCGTTTTCGTTAAAATGGTGATGATGATGTTCGTGTCCTTTTCCAAGTCCTTCGTCTATTGCATTCCCAAAGCCTTTCCACCGACTTGCCACCCATGCCTTTGCGAACTTCCACACATTAAATCTTTTCTCGATGCCATGAACGTAACAAACGTGGTCTATGATGCTGTCAATCTCAAAAAGACACCCAGCACCCAATCCAATAGCAGCCGTTGCCGTGTGTCCCATCAGCCCCAATGGCTCGGTGATAGCCAAGCCAAGCACGCAACCGATTAACAAGTACGAAAGGTAATCAACGAGTTTGTTTACAGTTCTTCGCCCTGCTCTGCTCTTTCTGATTTTGTTTCGTTCATCACCATAGCGCAAATACCTCATCTTCGATTCTCTGCATCCCCACCAAAAATCTACAGCAATCAGTACAAGCGAGAACACAATCATCCACCGCAAATCGAACACCGCTTGCAATGCTTCGTTAGCAAATGCGCTCCAAATCACCGCACTACCCGTTAAGTTACCTGTTGTACTTGTTTCCATTAAATTTTAGCAAATAAGATTGTTAATACTACCATGAATTGAATCACTGCACCTATGCTGCTCACAATGACATATCTCATTACGTCATTGCTTTCAAGCACACCATTTTTCTTAAATTGCAACCACTCTCGCCAAACGGCAACGGCAGATGCAAAACCACCTATCAGCACACCCAAGACGAAGAATCCAAGTGTGCCGATGATATTTCTTTTCATTGCGTTATATGCCATATTATTCAACTGCTTGTGCGTATCTTGGAATATCTTTTAGATGATAGAAACATTGTGCAAGTGATTCAAGGCACAGATAGGTAACACCTTCATCAAGATAGTATTTGCCTTCCACCAACTCCATATTGAAACTGAAAGGAATAGGATTGTCCTTTGTTCCTTGTTGACTATCAACTTGCACTTGGGTAAACAATGATATTGCCACATCAGGTTTCCAACTCTCTTGCACAGTATGCGCTTGAAGAACTTTCCAAAGTTTGCCATCATGGTAAAGCCTTTCACCAACTGAAACGCTCTCCCTCATCTTGCTTTTCCATGAAGGAAATAACTCGATATTATTCAGTGCTTCCTCGTCACTCTGCTCATTGACTTGCGCTTGCATCAGAGCCTTAATCTTTGCCACCACATCTTCTGTGTAAGGCTCATACTGCGTTGTATCTACTGGAGTAGGCTCTGGTTCAACATACACCTTCCACCCTGCTGTAAGTAGTATTTCTTCACTTGGATTGAAAATACTCATGTTACCTACCACAAGTGGATTCCGAAAGAATACCACCTTTCCATCTATTTCCTTGTAATATCTTGTCACCATATTCATTTTAATTATATTTACGCATGTCTATCTGTTGATTATATATCATTTCATCTGTTGTTAATTTTCTATTGTATATACGAATTTGATATATAGTACCATCAAAATATAAAGAATTATTACTTCTCATACCTATTGTTGCAAAAGTATTTGCAACAGACCAAAAACTTTTTTCTGTTTTTATTGTTCCAGCATTTCCGTTTATTATACTCGTTGACTGATAAAAATGAACCGAATTAGCTATAAAGCCGTTTAAAGGTACAATAAGTATGTTGAAATTAGACTGTATTGAACATACAGCGTTATCATTACGATAAAAACTATAAGCAATAGCACCCCAAGAGCCTGGGTCTAAAATAAAAGCCGTGGTTTGTCCATTTTTTCGTACTGCTACTTCAATGGTACTTATAGTGGCTGCATAAGGCACACTTTGCGATGCAATACCTTTGCTACTTGTACCATTAAATATAATCCCACCACGAGAATCTTTGCTTATGTTTGACATTACAAAGCTGACACCACCTTTCTTGTCAATCCAAGTATTTTGTGTTAGGTCACAATCAGCACAATCCAAATGAAATACAAGTCCATCTTGAATATAATCTCCAATAGGACTATTGGCATTCGCTGCCATCACCATTCTTCGTCTAAAACTACTCATACCAACCTCCTTTCTTATGAATTAGATTGTGTAATAGTATCAAACTCAACACCAATAGCATAGCCATTGACAATACTAACTTGATAGGTCTTGCCACCTTGAAATGTATCAATACCAGTCCATTGCAAGTTTGAAGGGAATGTTACTTGTGGAGTAGCACCCGAAGCAATAGAGAACTGCATCAAATACTCATTCATCACACCGCTAACCTCTGCACCAAGAGTAATAGTCAAATCGTTGCTGATAGGATTTTCCCACACATTGAAAGTGTTTGGTGCAATTTGTACCGTTAGTGCTGATTGAGAGATTAAAGGATAGTTTGAAGGAACTTGCGCACTTGTGATATACCCTGCACCATTCGTCAACTGATTGGTGTTTGTTGGCACTTGCACGTTCACCGCCTTATTCGCATCGGGAGTGAGTGCCACACCATTCACTTGCACTTCTTCGATTACGTTCACATCACCAGCCGCAGGAATGGTTGGCTTGTTCTTGATGTAGTCGGCTTTCGTGTTGTCAGACTGGTTCCAATCTGCTTGTATCTGTGCGGAAGGAATAGTAGGTTTGTGATTGATGAACGAAGGTTTTGTTGAATCATTTTCAATCCAATCCGCTTGCGCTTGCGTCTGCAAAGCACTGTCAGCCAAATCCAAACTATCTTGCACACCTTGCGATAAATCAGTCTTTGGAATGCCATTCGATGGTTTATTATAATTACCAGTGTTCTTCGTGAATCCCCATCCACTCACCGTTGCTTCGGTAACTTCGCTCGGAATAGGAGTATTCGCAGGAAGTGCACCAACTTCTTGTGCCGTGTAAGTTGGTTTATTCGATTGCTTCGCCCAAGATGGCACGGTCGGGTCTGTTTCAGTCTGCAAATACCTTGCGTCAGACTCATCTTTCGTGTAGTAGTTGCTCATATCACCGCTACCACCTTCACCATTAGGCACATACATAAACGGCTCACCTTGCAATGTGAACGTTTCTATACCAAACTCAACGTAATCAGGGATGCTTGCTTCGCTATTCGTTTTGACAATCTTAACCCGTTTCGGCTGACAAGAGTGGAGCCGCTTACCATCAGCCAGTTTCACACTTATCTCGATGTCGTACAAGCCAAGAGGCAACGTGCCGTTATTCTCATACGTCAGAAGGTTTCGCTTGTTGTTCTTAGGATTCAGTCCTATTTGCACTTTCTCCATGTTGTAGTGGTTGTATGCACCAACAAGTTCCACTTTCAAAGTGTCACCCACCGCTGGCTCATAGTCCACAACCGTGCCTTCCGATGATTCCCACTTGATTTTTTCAAGCGGTTGCACTAACTTAAACCAATTCCCTCTTACGACGTTAATCAGATAGCCCATATTATTTCGTTTTAATCGTTACCAAAGATTTCCCCACTCTTCCTCTTTCTCAGTAAGTGAAGGTTCTGCCTTCACCTGTGGATAAGCATACCCACCATTAGGCATATCACTCCAAGGCTATGCCTTACACAAGTCGAAGTTGCTTATGCGCACTTGCATTGTTGGTATGATATATTCCTTCTTCATATCAATCTAATTTATAGTCAAAATTCAAATCCATTTCTTCCAAAGATTGAGATATTCTTACTTCGTTATAGTCTTGATAAGCACCCACCCATTCTGCATAAACCTCTTTGTATTCGTCTTTCCACGATTGAGGAACAACTAACTCACATAAGCCAAGTTCAGCATCGTAAAGCCTTTTGCAAGCATTCAAAAACCGTTCCTGAGTCTTTTGTTTCAAGACTTCTATCTTTTCAGAATCTGTCATTTGTTTTAAGTCATATCTATTTATCCGTAAGCATCAGTTTTGCTGATGCCCTGTTTATACTTGCGGAATCATAAATGTCTGCATTCCAGATTCCTTTGGTTGTGAAGAAACACTCCAATTATTGTTAAAGATGCTTCCAAACATCCCAAGCATCCCAAAGTCTGGAATGTTAGCTTTATCCACATCCTCATAAATCCGAGTGTTCAAAGCAGACAAGTACATTTCCATTGCTATCTTCTGATTGTTCAATACCTTCCGATAGTTAGGAGATAGTGAAAAGAATTTCTCTGTCTGCATGAAATCCACCAACTTCACGAACCTTTCTTTCAGTTCCTTTTGCTCTTCAATGAGCCTTTCTTTCCATTCTTCCATATTACTTTTCCGTTAATAGTTTTACAAGTCCATACCCAGCAAAAGCAAGCACAAGAATGAGTGCTACAATCAAATAAGAGCCTTTTGCTCTCCACTCCTTATGAATGGATGCAAAGTAGGCAATGATTGCCGTACCACCCACAAGGGAAGCACAATAGAAACTATCAGAGAATAATCCCAACACGAGGGCAAGAATAAGCCATGCCCACCGTGTTTCAGCTTTGAAGTAATCAATAATCTTTTTCATGTTGTTTATTTATGAATTTATGTTTACAACATCCAAATCTCTTGGTTTTCCATCTTGGTTCTTTCTAATACCTATTTTTGTAAGCCTTATTTTATCATCAGTATTACTATCATTATTGATAACATAGTTACCTCCGCTTGCAACCTTTGTAGTATCAACAGAAACTGTTGTAATGCAATCACGGGCAGGATGCCCATTTTTATTCATGTTGAAATTAACATTACCTTGATTGACAAGTGTATTAACACGACGTATGTCATTTCCTGTGGATTGTGCATAATATGACGTATTTCCGTCTATTGCCAAAACTTGTTTTTGTTTTGTGTACGTCTTATGTTGTAGAACAACATCTTTATGTGAATGACCTCCAATGTAACAATGGAAAAAACCAACGGATGACGAGAAATCTTTGCTTACTTCATAAGCATAAGAAACACCATCTGCACTCTCTGTGTTTAAATATGCAGCATCACCACTAAATACGACTTTTTTGGTAAAATTTTGTCTATCAATATATGCTTGTACCGCATCAGCAATAAAATCATTCATTAAAATCTGAGTACCAAGATTATATGAACCTTGTTGACTGAATTTTGAATCAACAACATCTACATTATTGGAAAACGCTTGATGAAGTGCAATCACAATTCTATAACCAGAAGGGGCACTTGCAAGAGAATCAAGAAACCATTGTGCTTGTTCTTGACGAATAACTCTATTGCCCCTTTGGACTCTGTATGTAGTAGTAGAACCACTTGCAAGGTCAAGGTTATCGTCAAACTCGTATAAAACTATTAACCTAACCTTATATGAAGCGAAATCCTTATAGTAATAACATTTTTGATATGGATGTGAAACATCGGTATTTGGTTCATCTTCTGTATTTTCTGGAATAAGACCAGCATCTACAATAGGCTTTATCCATTGAGTATATGCTTGTTCATGTGTTGCACAAGCACTAACAGTTTTACTATTTCCCACATCATGGTTTCCAATTACAACAAACATTGGTTTTACAGCTTTTGCATAACTGCTATCGAAGTTTGCTTTATCAGTAACTGCTGCTGAATCTGTAAAATTACTACCAACAATATCTCCACAATGTATTACAAAATTTAGATAGTTACACTCATTTGTGACTCCAATCGCATTGTTTACAGAAATGTGGTCACTGTGAGTATCAGTAATAATTGTAAATTGTAAATTCCTACCCGTGTTGGAGTATCTTCCATATTGACAAGCCTGCATCAAATCACATAACTCTTCGTCTGTAATATTATGTTTATTTAAAGTAGAATAAACATTATAGAAATCTTCGTTATAATAAATGAAATATCTATCGTTTATTTTAATGTATGAACCATAAGTCTTATCATCTGTTCCTTTTAAAAATGTAACTCTGAAATAAGCAGCATTAGCAAGATACGCATATGAAGAAGATTCTGGGTTTATTGTGACTATGCCAGCAGTTCCTGTTTTATAACCAATTTTCTTATAATCTTTATCGTAAAAGTTTATGCCGGCAGAAGCATTGGCAATCCCCATGTGATATTTGATTATATCACCTTGATGATATGGGATATAGTCAGTGCAAAAATAAGACTTGTTTGCAACAAAGTAGGAATTACCTGCATTACAAGTATAATCCCAAATAAGTTTTGAAAAGTCATTATTTTGTATATTCAACAATAGACTTTTTTGTATTTCTATTGTATCATTAGAAACAAAATTCGTTGGGTCAAATGAGTCTATTCTAACATAATCTTCAGGGATGAATGCTTTGCTTGTATCTTGAACAACAATAGTAAACAACTCTCCAAAACCGTATTGTGTAGAAGGTCTTAGAGTATTGTATGTTGTCGTGCCATCTTCCGTAATAGACTCTGTTACACAAACACAAATACCAATAGTTGCATCTTTTGTTACTACATATGTGTTATCATAAGAACCAGATGCAACATATTCACGTTGAGTAGCAATGTCACTTGATGTAAGTCCTGCAGTTTTTTCAACCTTCAATTCTGCGAAGCCGTATCTATAAGTGTACCCATCAGTAACTTGGCGTTTCATGTTTATGGTAATCAAATCACCTTTTTTGCATGGAACGAAAGTGTTACTTCTTACACAGTCTGTATTACCACTATTTAAAGGAGTGCCATTTCCGTAATATGTAGAATATGCTTTTGTACCAATAACACCAAATGTTTCATCGACTGTATGTTCAACAGATGTTGTTCTTTTATCTAATTCATCAATAGTGCCATTATGTTTAACCGTTACTTTGAATATTTCACCACTAACGTATGAACTCTTTTGTATAGATTGATAACTGCTTCCATCTGTTTCAGCGATAGTCACAACAATGGCGACACATGCGTCATCTGTACATTTCCATGTATTTTCTGTAGTATTATGTCCATAATCTCTTGCATTTATTCTATTAGCTGCTGGTATGCCAACAAATTTTGTAGTTTGGTTAGTTTCGCAAAACCCGAAAACATAATAAGTTCCTTCATCTGCTGGTCTAATCATTTCAACAGTAACCACATCGCCTTTTTGTGCATAGATAACCTCACCATTTGATATGGCTGCATTATTTCCTGCATTGCCAGATGAACCATTCTTATAAGATGGAAGATATATAGCCTTGCCACTTATTGTTTCTACTTCATTTCTGTATTCTTTAGATACATTACAGAAATCAGTCAGCGTCTTGTTCTCACCAGCCATCTTCACAACATCCGAGTGTGACATTGCAAAAACATTATCGCCATTCGCGTTTTGTTTTTTACCTAATATATTTGCCATAGTATCTATTTTCTATTCGTTCAACAATCATTTAACTTGGGTCTTCCATTGCTGCAACTTGCGCAGATGTCACTTCAACAAAATCAGCACATCCACCACCAAAATCAGACCAATTTGTGACGGTAGCCCATCCTGTTGTGCTGCTACCAACATATTGCTTTGTTTCCCACTCTGTTGCGCTGATTTGATAAGTGATGATTAAGCCAACCCTGCGTGTTGCGTTAGGTATTGCTGCAATCGCTGTAGCAAGCGTGTAATAGCCACTTTGAAGCGGATGGTTCTTCGTGACGTTATACACCGATGTGATAGCATCAATGTTGCCTTGTAATGTGCTTTGAAGTGTTGTAATGCTACTCGCATTGTTGGCAACAGCATCGGTGATTTCGTCAATAACTCCTTGGACCTGTGTGGAACTGTATTTATTCTTAACAGTCGGGTCGAAAGATATTTTGTTTGCGCGACCTCCACCACCTTGTGCGTTGCTTGCTTGATAGTTTGCTCCATCGTAGAACACTTCAAGCACCTCACCATCTTCCCATGAGTTCTGAGCGCAAGCGAGAGCGCCATTATAGTAGAGAGGTTTTGCCGTTTCACCATTGATACTCAAACTATGGCCAATGTTTTGCATTGGGAACGAAGATGCGTATTGCATTTTTATCTTAATACAACCGCCTACCATGAGAGTGTAATTAGGGATGGAGCACTCCAACGTAGTTTGCTGAAAGGTAGATGTGGTTCCATTGATTTCTCCGTAGCCGACAAGTGCAAGAGCCGTATCAACGTCAATCCTCTTTACCCAATTAGTCCATGCTCTTCCCGTATAATAGCGCACCCATTCGGTAAAGCCACCACTTACATCGAACTGCTGACTTGAGTCACTTGGAGAAGAAGTAAGGTTGCTAACCAACGACTGCTGTAACTTGTAACCGATATAGAAGCATCGGAGCGAACCGATAATGCTATTGCCGAAGAACACGTTGTATATGCCCGAACTCTTTACGTTGTTGGCCATATCCAAATCGCTCAAATCGACACTCTTACCTAATACATCTTCCCAATCCGACCATGTACCAACAGGACAAAGGCTGTTTAAGCTATCGTTCACATTGAAGTATCTTATACGGACATTCGGAGTCAACGCAATCCTCTTATTTGCAGCGGTAGATAACTCACTTCGGAAAAGGTATTGCTGAATGTAGGAGCCGTTTGACATATCAGAAACTGAATCAACTTCCGTTACGAACAAAAAGCCTACGACCTTTAAGGTTTGTGTCTGTATATCATTTTTCACAACCCTGTAAAACCCACACTCCGAGGCAGAATCCAAATTATTCAAACCGAGAGAAGCCACGTCACCAATCCACTCAATCTCTTCAAGCCTATCCTTTACACTTTCAAATTCAGATGCGACAACACCAATAAGGTATTGACTACACGACCATGTAGTGCCATTGTAGTAGATGATACCGAGATAGCCTGTCTGAACTGTGAAGGTGTTAGTTCCTCCACAGGTGTACGTTCCCGATGTGGCATACCAATAAGTCGGCATGGATGGTGTCTCAACTGTGAAGCTGCTCAACGAGCCACCATTGACATAATCGTACTTATGCCTTATAATCCACTCAACAGCTTCGTCAAGTTTCTGTCCCGAATAGGAACTTATATATCTTTCGTCTGCCATATTATAACTTGGATATTTCTTTTTCTATTTTCTTCAATCGTGAGTAAGCCTCCGTCTCTCCTATAGTGTACTTTGGTGTGTCAAACGGAAAGTCGAGCTTGTATTCATATCCGATTATTCTTGTCACCTTACCTGTCGCACCCAAAGGTAGGTAATCAAGACTCACCTTTGTACCTTCATCAAGCAACTTGAAATAAGTTCCATCATTAGCGACATACAGCTTCAGATTGGACTCGTCCTCTTCGGTGGTGTATGTAGGCTCGTCTTCGTTGGTGTGGAACGGCACATTCGGAATAAGTCCCGTAAGGTAGTCGAACTTCATAATGCAAGTGAAGGTGTACTGGTCTTCCTCAATCGCATTAAGGTAACTCTGAGCCTTTGCTTTAAGTTCTTCTTCTGCCTGGTCTATAAGTCCAAGACTACCTATTGCACGAGAATCCCAACCAACAAGTGTGAAGCAATCTCCTACCTTTGGCTTTAAGATATTGTTCGGTAGCTTTGCGCCGAAGTCCTCATTGCGCACGATGGTGAAGGACTGTGTGGAGTTTCTGAAGTTCACCTCAAAGGTCATTCCGCAAAGGTTTGACACCAATGGGGTTATTCCGTCACTTGCGGTTTTTCCTTTCATAAAATCCTCAATCATCATGTCCGTGAGGAAGTTTATCTTCAAGGTCTCACCGCTTAGAATGAAGTCCTTGCTGAATGGAAATTCCGTCCCGTCAGCCATCTTGCACTTGAAACGATATTGAGTCCATGTCCAATTCGTGCTTGAACCGTCAGAATACTCTTCCTTAGTGTGTTTCTCCAATTCTTCCACTTCGGTAATCTTGAGGACTATCATCGGTTTGATTTTATCGAAGAACACGACTTTTTCCACCGTCTTGTTTGGAAACGCGCCTGATTTGGATATATAGCCACCTGTCTCGACAGGTAGTCTTAGCCTGCGTTCTCCCACAGAGGTCAAGGCAGAAGGGTCGTCATAGTCTGAAGCGAAGTAGGACAATGGAACTTTCGTTACTATCAAGCCCTCGTTCAAAACATTATCGCCTATCTTGTCGCCATAGAAAGGTAGAGTAAAATCCGAGTCTATATCAAATCCACTTGGTCTGTCGATGTAGTAGTCTGTATCGGATTCGTCCTTAGTTATGTCGATAAAGGAAAAACACCTGCTATCTTCGCTCGAACTATCAAGCCCACGAGGATTAAGACGCACATGGTAGAGAGTTCCATTGAAGAGCAATGGCAAAACGGCTGAGTTCTTTGGAAGTGTCAACTCCGCAAAAGATATGGTATCATCATCATTTGTCGTCAATGCAGTATTCCATACAACACCATCTTTTTTGTCTGAAGGTATTCCGTTTTTGAAAGTTAGATATTGTTGGAGATAAAGCACATACGTGCCATTGACAAGAGACGAACGCACCCTTGTATCAAGGAGTTCGTTTGAAACGACCAATTCCACATCAGGTTCAAGGGTGATGTCATGGCTGAAACTTTTAATTTCAACAGATTTATCATTGGGTTGCATCACAGCTATCAACTTGCATGTATATTCAGCTTCGATACTTCCTGGTAAATTCTCGCTATCTGTTGTAATTAGTCCCTTTACCATCAAAGCACCATCAATTTCTATTTCTCCATCAACTTTAAATGCAAGTGTGCGGTCTTCATCAATGATGATAGGATATGTCCTTTTCCATGCCGTTGTTGTATTTTGGTCGGTTTCGTATGACTCTTGTGGAACATCCAAGATGGTTAGAGTCTTATTCTCATGCCCGCCAATGGTCATGTCGGCTGTGATTTTCTTGGTCGTATCGCAGAAAGTGAACGTACCAAAGTTCTTCATTACCTTTAAACCGTATGTACCTGCATTTGCTGACCACGCACGGATATAGCGCACCCCTTCTGGAATGTTGATTTCGTAGTTAGTAAAAGTCCTATCACTTTGACCACTTAGAGAGGCTACTATCAAAAGAGGCTTCCGAACCAACCCGTAGCCAACAACCATAGTCTGGTTGCCTGACGATATATGCCAATATCCAGTGTAAATCACTTTATCCCCCTTGCTGACAGGTATTTCAACAGAACGGCAATATCGGCTGTTTGCTACTTCTTCCCCGTGCTGGTCTAAACCACCCTCTTCTTGGTAGGTATCTTCCGAATAATCCACTTCTTGTAAACCACCAACGGCATAGTCCACCTTAAAATCAAGTGTCTTGCGATAGCTTTCGGGGAGATTGTCTGTTGAGCCAAAAGCATAGATTTTATTTGCGTATGTCGAACTATTCTCAGAGATACTTACATCAAGTAGATTGGTTTCCAATGACAACACGACTGGTTCACCTTCTACCTCGCACTTACCGAAATTGATGATACCTCGCTCGTATGTGCCTACATTCTCTTCCGTGTACTGCTCATAGCTTATCCAATACTCCGTCTCAAATTCATCCGAAATCTGCTTCAAGGCATCGAGGATATTGATACCGTTGTAGCTGATACATTTCACCTCATCCTTATGCTCGGCGGTGTCATGGATTCTCACTACGTATGGAAGTGGCTCTTCGTTGCTGTCATATCCGTAGAATACTTCAAGGACATCGAGGTTTTTCTTGATTTCCGCTACATGGGCTTCAAGCTTGTCGGTAAGCACCCAAATAGACTCATGGCGCACCCTATCTCCGTTTATCTCTTGCGTAAGCATGAAAGTCCAATTCTTCCATACACGATATTCTCGCTCGAACTTCAACTGATAGTGGTAGCCACCTGTCTTTGGGTTATATGTAGGGATTTGTGCTTTGGTTGCGACGAAAACCCCGAATAGTTCGTCTTGAATAAAGTCACCCACAGCCACCTTATTGCAACTATCATCTGAACCTTCAAAGTCAAGAGAAATGTAGTCCTCTTCCATCAGCTTGAACACTCGTTTACAGGCTGACGTGATAGGTGCTTCAAGTATGGTTACAATCTTTGTAGGTCGGTAACGCAAACTCTTTACGGCTATGTATGGATTTGTTCTCTGTTTCATGATTCTTCAGTTTCTTCGGTTTGGTCTGATTGTGGTGTTTCTTGTCTATCATCGGTATTCATTTCCTCTACCTTCAAAGAGAACACCGCCAACTGCTGACGGAACTCCCTAAGTTGAGGGCACGAGAGGTATTTAACTCTAAACCACGTATTCGGTACATACGCACTCTGAATAGTGAAGAAGCCCTTTGATAGCACTTCCTGGCAGAAGGAGTTGTACCTTGTGAAGAAAGCAGTCCTACTCGGTGCGGTGATATGCATCGGAAGCACCACTTCCCTTGATTCATACTTGGGGTGTAGGTCGATAACACGTTTCCCATGCTGAAGTCGGCTTTCGTTCTCTACGGCTTTCTTCGATGGGGCAGGTGTGATAAGGGCAGATACGGCGCTGTCCTCAAAACTTAATCCCCACATCGTGTAGGCATCAACTCCGTCTATGTATAGTTCACCTGTCATTACAACCGATTTGTATTGTCAACGATTCTATTTAATGTCTCACCAAACTCGTTATAGGTCAATCTCACGTATTTCGTCAAATCATCCATATATGAGTTTTGTGTTACCATGAGGTTTCTGATTTCCTCCACCATGCCATTCCGTGAAGATACGGATAGTGTAAGTCCTTTCAACGACTCTATGACTGATATGACACTTGCGTTGAGAGTGTCTTGCTTGATGGAGATAGAGGTCAGTCGCCCTGCGATATATTCAGCCTGCTCAGAGGTGATTCCCTTCACAGCACCAGTTGAGCCTTCCGCTTCTCTGTCCGAGGACTCGTAGCCTGTCAGTTCCGCAATGCTATCTCTGATGTCAAGTCCTTGCTGAACAAAAGCGTTCCACTCGTCTCTGTAATCATCGATTTGCGATTTTGTGAGCCTACCGCCCTGCGCCTTCATCGTCTCTGCCCAAGACTTGTACCATCTTTCAAGTTCTTCATCCAAAGTCTCGCTGATTTTGGAATTGAGCAATGCTTGTATCATGTATTTGGAGAAATCATCAGAGAAATCTTCTGCGTCAGAGTCCATATCCATGAGCATACTCTTGAACGCATCACGCACATTTTGGAAGCTTGTTTGTGTAAGGTTTTCAGAAATCCTTTCATCTAACTCTTCTAACGCACCTGCCAAGTCGGCATACTGCTCCCAATACTCCGATTTGTCGTACTTACCTTGCGTAATGATTTCGTTCCATACGTCTAACAGCTTTGTCCTTATCTCGTTCAACTGCTCAGGTGTAAGGCTGTAAATACCCTCAAGGCTATTCACACTCGTTCCCAAAAGCCTATTTATCTGCTCATAGCTGCCACGACTCAAATCCCAATAGTACGCATTAGAATGGTGGGCACTGGTATAGCTCATTTGAGCCCTAAGGATTTCAAGTGTCTGCTCGTTTATCTTCTGCTGGTCGGCATAGGCTTTGTTGTAGCTGTCAATGGCTCTCGCACCATTGTACTTGCTCATTTCCTCCGTAAGAGAATTGATAGAGCGTTCCAACTGCTTGTTGCTCTGCGTAAGCTTTTCAGTCTTTTCAGCTACTTCCTTTGCGTTCCCACTACCTATTCCGAATATACCACCGAAGTTCTTGATAGCACTAATACCCTTGACAAGAGCACCTACATAATTTCCACTTGCAAAGTCGGCTGCGGCACCTGCGGCATCGTTGAATCCTGCGAGTCCTTGTCCTACCTTTTCTCCTACTTCGCCCAAACCAATGCTTTCGAATAGCTCTGGGAGTTGGTCTATGCCATGCTTAATGATAAACTCTTGAGCATCAGCAAACCAATCTGCGAGAGCCTGTGCTGACTTCCTCTTGGCTGCGTCAGAGGACTTATTCGCTTCATTCGTTGCTTTGGCAGTTTCTATTCGTGCTTCCGCAAGTTTACCCTCACCATAAACCAAAGACTCAATGAGGGATTTCATCTGCTCATAGTTCTTCGTGTCAGGGATAAACAAGCTGAGGTACTCGGAGAGTTTTGTCCTATCTATATCAGCAACGTTCTTGCTTACTCCAACACCACCTAACAAGGCTTGCATCTGAGCCATAGTATCGTGAACACTCTGCTGTGCAGTAGCTTCCCTTTCCTTTGCGTCAACAAGAGCCTGTTCCTTATCGTTAGCTTCTTGAATGAGACGGTTATGCTCACGTTGCCTTTCTCCTACGAAATTGAAGAGTCCGTCTTGCTTGCTGATTTCATCGTTTATGTCTCGGAGTTTATCTTGAACGACTGACAACTGCTCGGGTGTGAGAGTTCCTTCATTAAGAACGGCTTGTAGCTGGTCACGCAAACCGATAAGGTATTCTTGCGTGTGTCCTTGTAGGTCGGAGAAGATGCCTGCCCAATTCACTTCCAACTTCTTTGCATAGAAGTCCTTTAATGCGTTGTCCTTTTCCAACGAAAGGGCAGCACGTTCAATAGGTGAAGAAGCATTGCGTATCTTCTCTTCATATTCTTCTATGATAGCCAAACGCTGTTGCTCGATGCTTCCGTACTCCTTCAAGTATTGCATATCAGCTTCCCTACGAGCGGCAAGCAAACGTCTGTAACTCGACTCTTCCTCTTCCCTTTCAGCTTCGATTTGCTTTCTTTGGTCTTCCGTCAAGACGAGGTTAGACCACCCTGCTTTGCCCTCAGCGGTATCGGCATAGGTGAGGTTCTTGTTCTTGTTTTTGCTATCCCACACCTGCTTGTTGTACTCATAGAGAGCCTTCTTCATGTCATTCTCTTCGTTCTTGATGGCTTGAAGTCGTAAGCGGTGCTGATTGTCCTCTTCGGCACGTTCACGCTCTCCACTACTCTCTATGCTTGCTATGCGAGCCTTGATGATGGCATTATTCGCCGCCTGTCTCTGCTTCTCTTCTTTTTCCCTCTGCGCAAGTTCCAAGTCAAGTTGCTTCTGACGGTCCCTAATGATTGATGTATCAGTCTTTGTCTTTTTCTCTTTTCCGTCATAAAGAAGAGAGGATGGGAGCTTTTTCTTTGCTTCTTCTGCTTTCTTTTGTGCATTATCGGCTAAGTCTGTGTATAGTTTAATATTGTCGTCGTAGCCTTTCTCAAGTTCCTTTTTTACTTTGAGAGTTTCAGCTTCCCTTAGCTTATTGACTTTCTTGGCACCTTCCTCTGTAAGCTTGTACATGCCGGCATAGTATTGAGTGAAATCTACTCCTGCTGTTATGGATTCACGTTCAGTTTTGCTTAAATTGGAAGTGTCTGTACCAGCCTTAGCAGTTGCATATTTAAACGTCCTATGATTAAAGACACCTTTCTTAACGGTGGCCTCTGTTAATTTGGCTTCATAGGCGTTTGCTTCAGCTTGAGCCCTCAATGCAGCGATTACCTGCGGAGCCATGCTTACCAACACCTTTTCAGCATCAGTGACGCTCTTTACACTCAAGCCTAACTGGTGGAACTTGTCTTTGTTTTGCTCTACCCACTTTGCTTTCTCTTGCGCTGTGGAGAGTCGCTTCCACGACCTTTGCAAAGAATTAAAGTCGGCTTCCATCTTGCCCGTTGATTCTCCGAGAGCCTTTGCCAATTCCTTTTGCTCCTCTGCCAACTTCTTTGCTTCCGCTTGTTGCTTCTTCTTTGCGTCAGCGGCTTTCTTGGAACCTAACGTAAAGGCAGTTAGTGCTCCTACAACGGTAATTAAGGCAGTAGCCAACAAGACGTAAGGATTAGCCTTTGCAACGGCATTGAAAGCGGCTTGTACTACCGTAGCGGCTTTGGAAACTATCACGTTCTTGCTCTTTGCAGCGGTATTCAAAGCAATAGCGGTATTCTCGGCTTTCGTTTGGAGAATACTGATACCACGCATCACATTGCTTTCCTCTTGCAAGCTATTCTGAAGTGTCTGTAAGGAATTGCTGATAGCCAACGTGGCTTGTAGCTTGGTCTGAATGGCTTGCAAATCCTCTTCTTTAGCACCAAACAAGCCTAATGCACCCGTGGCTACACCAATAACCGCATTGACATCACCGAAGCCCTCAGATATGGTATCGAACAATCTTGTGTCACTTGCACTACCGCTGATTGCCCTCTGAACGTCACCCCAAGCATCACGCAACTCACCTGCCTTTTCGGTAAGCTCATTCATGTGATTCCTCATTTCAACACCCTTAGCGGAAGCCTTCTCTTCAGCAGACAAATTACGATATTCGATAGTGAGGTTCATGAGGTCATACGTCACCTTCCTCAGTTGGGTCCTAATGCTTTCAGTTGAGTCCTGATTAAACTCTTGCTTGACCTTGTCGTATTCAGTCTGAAGGTTAATCAAATGCATCTTTGCATCTTGCAAACTCTCAGAGAACATATCGTATTGAGCTTGCAATTTAATCACGGAGTTCGTATCTCCTTTTGCCTTTGCTTTGTCTAACTCAATAGAAATTGTGTTCAGCTCATTGCCAAGAGTGTTCACCCTTTGTACCTGTTCGTCAACAGCCTTGCCTAACTGGAAGTATTGTTGAGATAACTCTGCGGCTCTCTTTCCACCTTCTCCCAACTCAGCGGCGGCTTGTGCGGCACTCAACTGGCTCTTGTTTAATTCATCAGTTAGGGTTGATAGTTCTGAACGTAAGGTCGCAATCTGATTCTTAGTGTTATCGTCTCCCACTAAATAGCCATCCTTGAAAGAGGAAATCTTCATTTGCAATTCCTCTATCTTCTCTTTCAACTGCTCTACATGGTCGAACTCCTCCTGTGTCTTGAATAGCATAGGAGCTTGCTCGCCCGTGAACATCTGCCTAAGAGCCATTATTTCGTCAAGTGCAGTCTTGTACTCGTTCATCTTCTGAGTCATGGCCTCCATTCTTTGAAGCTCCTTGCCTACATCGGACTCCAAAGACTCGAACTTTCTGAAGTCTCCTGCATCACGGGCTTCTAAGGCGGCATCACTCAAATCAACAATCGCTTTCTTGCTCTTGTTTATCTCCTTTTCATAATCTTGAATCAGAATTTGCAAGGAGGTCATTTGTTCCATAACACCATGTATGTCGAAACCTCTTCCGACATCTTGCAACAGTTCAGAGGTTTTCGTTACACTTGATTGGACTTGACGAAAACTTGCAATGAAGTCACTGTTGTCTCCTGTTATGGCAAATTTTAGCTCTGGCATCTATGACAATCTTTTCTACAAAGATAGCACAAAGTATTTAGTGACGAAATACTTTGTGTGTTTCATCTTCAAATGTTTATGATTTATTAACAAACCGAAATGAAGTTTTTTTGTCTATGGCACTTAAATATCAAGCATTATCACTAACTTTGCGAAAACCAAATCCATTACATCATGAAAAAGTACATCATTATCATGCTGACACTGCTAACCATCGTAGTGAGCAGTTGCGAGAAGAAAATAATAAAAGGCTTCTACCGAATTACCTTGACATACCATGAAGGTAAAGAACCAACGGCAGATATAGAAGCTTTAGGTAGAAACAAAAATGACTCCATCATACTAAAAGAACAGATGGATTTTGTAAGAGGATGGTATGACGAAGCTATACCCGAATTCCTTGACGAAGAAATTGCAAGGGTTAAGAAACAATACAAGGACAACCCTGCCATGATGGAACACCGAATAGAATCTGCATATAAGATAGCGGAAGAAATGTCTAATATGCAATTTATCCTTATGACACTAACACATAGTGAAGACTACCAACCAAAGGAGTTCTTCAAGGTTGCGAAGAAATACGGCACAGACTCTAAGGAAATGGAGAAATACATTCAAGAGAACCACCTTGAGGTCAATTACATACCACTAAACTAAAAGAGGATGTGTCGTGATAGGCACACCCTCTTCTCATGGAATTAAAAACAATCTATACCGCCAACATATCGTAACACTCTCGTTCCAATCTACGCATGATGATTGAGGTGCTATCGTTGATGCTCCTAATGTCGCCAACTAACAGCTTGCGCTCTCTGGAGTCCAATTCCTTCACACAGTCCTTGGCTAACGTGACAAGACACTCAAAGTGTTCTTCCATTTCAGAGATTAAGGAAAGCAGTATGGCTGAGTTCGACTTAGGGATGATAACTTCTGCCTTGGGCTTAACCTCTTTGGATTTCACCTCTTTGGACTTAGATGCCTTCACCTGTTTCTTTGGCTCTTCTTTTGGTTCTTCCTTCTGCGCCTTTGGTTTTGGAGCCGTGTGAACCAAACACCTATCCACCAATGCGTGTAACCAACGTCTGCCTTTCTCTGTCCAAACAAGATAATGAACAGTTTTTCCTGCCTTTACAACAGTGCGTGTGACGGTGAGCTTGTTGCGCGTGAAGTTGCTTTTCAATAACCACTCTTTGCTTCCATTCTGATAGAGGATTCCTACGGCTTCAAGTTCCTCGGTCAACGCCTGGGCACTGTTCATGCCTAACTCCTTTGCCATAGCACTCATAGAGAGTGTACCCTTTGCATTTAGCACCTCACGAGTGTAACGGGCATCATCAACAAGAGCAATCATCTGTTCGTAGAAGAGCTGCTTTGCCTGCTCCCTGGTCTTTTCGCTCCTCTCGCGCATTTCGCTTAACTCAGCGCTCAACTCGTCCATCCAAGTTGAATAATTTGCTTTAGTGTTCATTAGTGTTGGGAATGATAAAAGCAGGGCTAAGGTGTCCCACGTCTAATGAACCGTTGGAGCGTTTCCGCTTTCCCCACCATACCCTGCTTGTTAAACGTAAATTTGTCATAACTCATTAGTTTTAGGATAGGATTCAGACCTCTTTTAGTGTGTCCTTTTCCATATACAAATTTACGAAAATTCTTTTAATTATGCAAATCTACGACTATTTATTTATGCCAAAAATACAACTTTTTATTCATAACAATGCAAAGGTAGGCATTTATCCCGATTGCACCAAAATTAACCCCCTCAAAAATGCGATTACCACGCAAAATAAAATGTTAAAGAATCTTTATATTTTTGGAAAACATCCAAAATTCCCGAGAAAATGCAATTTTGTGTGTTCATTTCTCCCGATTTATTGTCACCACTTTTGCCAGATTTCGCACACACAATAAGAGGTTCAAAAAATCGCACTTGGAAAATGCTCGTTTTCTTCAGTTAAAATATAGTAAGGTGCTGGTTATTAGCGCATTGTAAGAAAAAGGGAACTGTCCTCACGGACGGTTCCATCAATAACACAAATACACGAAAGCTTTTAAAATACTTATCATTTACCCTATTTCCAATCCATTTCAAGGATACGTTTCATATTCTCCTTGTTAGGAGTGATAACATCTTCATCTTTATTCTTTATACTCATAGGGACTTTCTTCATTTCCTCGTCAGAGAGGAATATGCTTGTCACCTTGTCAGCAAGGGCAAGCTTTAGGAAGATAATGCTTCTTTCGTAGAGAATCTCCTGTTTGCTATATCCCATTTCCACTAATGGGTTGATGAAAGCGCCTATGATAGTCTTTCCTCCAAAAGTAAAGCTGTTTTTGTCTGAACGGTGCTTTATTTCGGACACCTTGTGCATCTTGTCTTGCTCTTTGTCCAAGCCAAGGTGATGTATAAACTCCTTCTCTTTGCTTCCTGAACGCAGTGCCATGATTAGAAGCGTAGCAATGTCTTCGTCTTTAGCCTTGAGGAAGAAGTCTTTACGGCTCTGAAAGGCTTTTATATCACTCACGGCTTCGTATGAGTTTTCAGCGGTGTAGTAGGAAAGTATCTCGCAACATTTCTCTTTTTCGGACTTCACTAAGCGCAGGAACTCTATGTTGAGATTCTTTCCGAGCCTTTCAATGTTTATTCCTAAAGAACTGACAAGACGACCTATAAGGAACGATTTGGCTAACGTCACGGGATAGAGATAGAAACTCTTGTCCTTTATTGTGAATAGCTGAGGTCGCTCTATTATCTCGTCTATTATTTCTGGCATCAAGTCTTTTTCCATGCGAATAGTGGCGGACTCGAACCGCCTTCTTTAGAATGTTCTAACGCTTTCTCCTGTTAAGCTAACTATCCAAGCGAACTATAAGCCGCTTGTGTCGCCTGCCGCACCATTGGTGTTTGCAGTCTCGTCGAGTGTCCAAGTTACGGTGTAAGGAGTGTCACCACTTTCAGCAGAGGACTTCTCTGTGAACGTAACGCTTTTAGTTGCCGAAGTTCCCGAGCCTGTGGTTGTGACTTTAACCGTTCCCCATTTCACCGTGTCACCTGTCTCTGCCTTCACTGCATCGTGCTGGACTGCCCATACAGCACCTTCAGCGGTAGTGTAGGTATCATCTACACCCACGGTTGAGCTTTCAATCAAGAAACCCTCACAAGTATCATCTTCTGGCTGAAGCATAATGCCATAGTGAGCATCTACAAGACCATCGACAGCAGGGAATGGAGCCTTGCGACCTTTTGCCTTACGGATGTTGTAGGCAAGAACGTAGGTGGAACGCTTGTACTTCACATCTTCGTTCTCACCACCCTCAATCTTGGCTTCGAGCTTGTCACCTTTGGTTGGTGTCAGTTCGGTAGAATCCTCGATAGGGGTTGCCAACTCGTAGGCATTTGAACCTGTTACGTCTGCGTTTTTGGTAAACAATCTACATTTACCCCATGATATTTTAGCCATAATCTACTCGTTTATCTGTTTGTATTCTATTTTGTTGTTTATGACATGAACATCTGCGCCATCCACTTCATAGACTCTTTGCTCTAATAAGCTTGCTCGGAAGTCGTCACCTCTGAACACTTCAAAGAGACTTTCTGCCAACTTGCAAAGCTCCGCTGTCCTTATCGTGTCCTCTTCTGCCTGATCGTTGATAATCAAGTCGGGAACGTAGATATTCACGTTTGCCGTGGCTACCTGCTTCTGACCATTCATATTAGCGAGTACAGACACCACAATATCCTCTTTTTGGGAATTGCGAGGACGTTTGGTCTTTCGTACCACTCCCGATACGGCTAATTGGAGTTCAGAGCCGATGATGTGGTTATAGATGTCATTTCTTATTTCACAATCAGATTTCATATACTCCAAGAGTTTATCACTTTGATAGCTTCTTCTTTTGCCCTGTTCAGTCGCTCGTCAACAACGGACAATGCCCATAGTCGTGTGGATTCAAGCACATCCTTATTCTTGATGGCTTCTACGTATGAAGCATAGTCCATTCCTGCTAAAACAACAAGAGCATATACATTGGAATACTCTTTCGCGAGATCGTTGACAAGTCGCATACCTTCGGAACGACCTTCTGAGCCATTTCTTACGGTATTAAAGGCTGACTGCATGTACTTCACACCATAGTCATACACAGCATAGCCTATCGAACTTCTCAGATTACCCGTATGGTCTATCCAGCTTACATCTTGGGAACGGTCTCTTACACGCGCTACACTTTCTTCTCCGAGCTTCGTCAAGGCTCTTAGGATATAAGCCTTCATCAGCTCTGCTGCCTTTATGAAAAAGGCATTTAGGCTACTTGTGGAGGGTGTGCTACATTCAACCTTCATTATGCCCAAATCTTACACTGAAGTTGGTATCTCGCAAAGCCTTTTACTTCAAGTTCGATTTTCTCTCTGCCCAAAGCGGTAAGCCTTATTCGCTCTCCTTTATGGAATTCCCTACAATTACGTGGTAGGTTACTGATAGTAAAGGAAAAAGTGTCAGTCACACCATCAGGCAGTTGGATGGTGTTGTTACGGCCTGCTGGGACAGCATCACACTTCCCTAAATCTACCCATTCGTGACTTCCTTGAACGTAATCTCCGTGTTCATCGTAATAGCCCGATGTCTCACGCAGGTACTCCAAGAAGTAGGCTTTCATGCTCAATATACCCATCAGCAGTTGATATAAACGGTTGGGTGAGGCTCAAGGACTACCTCGTCCTCACCGATGGAACCATAGAGTTTGTTTATCCGTGCAAGCAAGGCCTTCCGTTGCTGGTCTGTCAATGCGCCTATCGACTTGTCGGACTCGCTGAAATTGATTGATTGCAAGAGAGAGTAAAGACAGTCAGCCAATGCACCGATATAGCGATGGTCGGCAACCAATTCCGATGTGAAGCTTTCATCAAAATCTAACCCGCGCCTGATAAGCACATTCTCCACTAACCCTTCGGGGATAGGGTAAATCACTTCATCTATCAATGCATTGAAAACTGTCTTCATGTCAGTACTATGTTACGATAAGACTTTCTGTGTCAGCTTGCAACTGAGTCTTTTCCTCAGCCGAGAGCTTATTCACGTGACGGATGATAGTCGCGTCTGCGCTTGATGCGGTGAGGTTACCACCGTCGATTGCGTTCAGTGCAGCAACAAATCCCGACTTGCCGTACTTGTTACCAAACACAGTTACATAGACATCGTTAGTGTCAGCAGCCTCGGCAGTTTCATCTACCGACTGGCTCACGGTAGTGTCAATCATGTAAATCTGGTCTGGGTTCTCAATCACTGGAAGAACGTAAGCCTGTCCTGCGGTGAATTCCCTAAGCGGATCGGTCTTGGAGAACTTCGAGATAAGCTTGTACGTGTCGATTGTCTGATAGATAACGCCACTTACCTTATTGGTCACTTCAGCGAGACGTCCGTAAACGAGCGCACCCAACTGATTGTTGCATACACCGATTACCTTTGTATCGTCCCATGGCTTTACAGATTTCTTCACACCATCGTATTCGATAAGAACGGAGCGGTCAACGATTTCGAACGTCACACCTTTCGTATCATCTTCGAAAGCCTCTTGGAATGCCGTGGCGGTTGGGGTAGGGAGGATGGTATTGCTGTCGAAGGTCTGACCTCGATAGTTGGCAACAAGTTCCTTAGCGCCTGGTGTCTTCTTCAAGAGGTTGAAGCGAGACTTGGAAATCCAGAACTTGGTGATAGTGTTTCCGTCTTTGTCGGCTTGGTCGATGATGTACTTCAAATCATCAACGGTAAGGCCGTCGGCTGCACTATCAATGCCATAGGTATTCTTGTCGAGGTAACCGAACTTCAGACGAAGCAATGCACCGTCTTTGTCCTCGTCACGAACAGCCACATAGCCATGAGAGAGACCGAAGAGGAACGCATACTCGTTGCGCTCGTCGATACCAACGGAGCAAGCAACTGAGTCGTTTGCGAGTCGTCTTTGGATTTCAGCCGTGTTACCGCCCTGTGCTTCCATGTAGTTGATAGTATTGATGTCAGACTCTTTCATAGTCTTCTTCATACCCTGCTTTGGAAGTTTGCCTGTAGCGGTCTCGATGCTACCTCTTGACTTGAGTGGCAGTGGAGAGTCAACGGAAACGTAGTCGGCAGCTACATAGGAGGTGTCAACGGTGTCGGCTTCCCACTTGTTGTCTGGTGAATAAACCCTACGAAGGATGGATGTGTCCTTGTGGTAGTATGTAAGCTGATTGTTACGCTTTCCGTTAATCTTCTCAATCAGTTTCTGCAACACAGGAAAGAAGCGCAACACATACTTTGCAAATAATGATTCTTTCATAATTCTTTGATTTAGTCGTGTTCAAAACGGATGTTTGGTACAGCAGCCAAGAAAGCTGACTTGATACTGTCAATAGCGTAAGGAAGAGCCTTGTCGTTTACCTCTCCATCAGTCATGATGCCGATGAATGGTTCCTTTGCAGAGGTAGTCTCTACGCAGATACCCTTGTAAACGTGTCCTGCTGGCAAAGAGCCGTAAGCTCCGTTGCTAATAGGCATAGGCTTGTACTTCTCGGTACTTGTCTCCATGATAATCACATGGCCACAACGGATGAATTCCTCGGTGTAGCCTGTCAGGTCGAGGACTCTACCACCCTTGATTCCATCACCATAATGACGGATGATGATAGAGTCTTTACCTAACTGAAATCGCTCATTCGAGCCAATGTCAATAACACTCATTTGATTTCTAAACAATTACTGGTTAAATACTATCAGCAAGGTCTTGCAGTTCATTTTCGGACAACGGCTCAATCTTATCCGTTTTCTTCGTAGATGCTGAACCTGCTGCCGATGGACCAAGCTTGCTGAGTCCTTCATTCGCACGCTCTTGATTCAAAGCGGCAAGGTCACTTTCGACTTCGGACTTAAACTCCTCAAAATCCTCTTCCGTGTCGAATTGCATACGGTCAAAGTTCTTCAAGATACGCTTACCAAAGGTACCTGTGTCCTTTACCAATGCGGAGAGTGACTCACGGCGAGAATTCGTGACTCGTTCTGCTTGCATGGTCTGAAGCTGCTGTTGCATGAGCTTGTTGGTCTCAATCAGTGCTTCCGCCCATTTAGGCATTTCATCTTCAGTCTTTTTCTCCTTTTTGTTGCCGGGCTCTTTCTTAGGTGTTTCCTCTTTCGGAGTTTTTTCCTCTTCGATAGGTTCGTCAACTTTAGGCTTTCTGCTCTCTATGACGCGATTTGCTGTCTTTTGAGCAATAGCAAGATAAGGAATCGCAGCATTAACGGACTTCTCCACTTCTGCTTGTACTTCCTCGTCTGAGGCTTCTTCTTTGAGCTCAAGGTTATCGGCAATATCCGCAGCAATACCCTCTAACTCAGCCTTGTTGAACCCCAACGCCTTTACTTCGGGTTTCGTCTTTAGGCAATTTAAAACTAAAACAACGTACTTCTTCATTTGTTTTTAAGTTACGCAAGCGAATAAATTAATTAATTCAGTGCAAAAATAATGTAAAAGTATTTAATAACCAAATACTTTTGCAAAATATTTAAGAATAAATTAAGCTTTTTAAGGCAATTTATGCCTTTATCATCTATTCTTCTTTAAGCCCAACTTCTTTGCACGATTGTAAACAGCTACTTCGTCAATGCCAAGTTGTGTAGCAATGTACTTTGCACTCCGATGACTGTAAAGCTTTTTAATCAGAAAATCATCGTCAGCAGAAAAATTATGACTCTTTGCAACGCCCATCTTCTGCATGACACGATGGATTGACCAATAGTTTCTTCCAAGTTCCTGTGCTATCTCGGTAATGCTCTTATCGAGACAATGCACTTTGATAAAAAGCAGTTCTTGCTCTGAAAAATGTTTTCCTCTACTCATATTATAATTTATTTAGCATCCTCCCATTCGGATAATTGTTTATTATTCTTACAAACTTGATAGTGAACACATAATCTACGAACTCTGGCCACCTGCCTTTCCTTAAGCACACCGCAGATTGATATAATGGGATTATCATCTCTACGCATTAATTTGGAAAATGCACATGACATACAAGTACAAACTTTGATTTCGCTCTTCTTTTTCATATTCATTCTATATTTATTCAGTTTCTATATTCACTTCGTAGGTCTTTATCTTAACTCCGTCAACATCAGTTGTAATATGACTGACGTTAACGTATTCAGGTTCGACCCACTCGATAGGCAGGTGAGCTTCGTTCGGGAAGAGTGGTGCTTTGAATTTCCCAATCGGCGCGTCACCATGTTCCCGTAGTATTTGCCCGATGCGACCATAGAGGTCACTGAGCATCATGTAGTGCTTTGGCATAGGCTTTTCTACTTTAGTTCAAAGTCCGTTCGTTGATGATTCGCTTGAAGTGTTCTTTCAGTTCCTTATCGTCTGCGTGAGGATAGGACTTCAGCACTTCAATGAACTTGTCACGTCCAAGTTTCCTGTAATACTTGATGAAGTCTTGACGGCAAAGGTCGGCTGGTTCGCCTGGTTCAATGGCTTTCTCACGACCTGCCTTGTCTGCTTCGACGGAGCACTGGAATATGTCCTTGCCTTCCTTGTTGACGATGACATAAGTGTGATTGCCAACTTTGATTTGCCCATAGTATCGGGCAATGGAGAAATGGCTGTTCGCCCAAAACTCTTCTGTCATGCATATAGGTGCAAAGGTTGTATTCATTTTGTTGTGTTATCGTTTTTATTGTCTGAATTGTCTGTCTTGTCAATCCGTATCAGTGAGAAGTGGCAGATTACGAAGAGGTAAGCAAGTCCTGCAAACCAATGCCAGAAGTCATAAAAAAAGAAGTGTAGGTATTCCATAATCAATAAAGTTCTTTAAAATGGGTAATTACAATTGCGTGGTTTGTCATAACTTATACTGATAATGTATTTCCAAAAATAGATAGTGTAGCCAATCTTGCGTGGTTTTGTCGCTCCACAGGTAGGATTTGAACAAGAACATAAACTTCTATGAAAGTCGATAAACCGTTCAAAAATCCAAAATGGTCTATTGTAAATTCTGATAGTCATTTGTCCTTTTTAATAAAGTTCATTGTATCGTTCCACTTCATCCTCAAACCGCTTTTTGAGTGCGATGAGGTGTTGAATTTCGTCCTTGCTTGCTCTCGGACAACCGTTGTGCCACGATTCCAAGTTAGGCTTTGTCTGATTAAATTCGTGCGCCCATTCGCAATACTTCTTCCATTCCTCAAACTCGTCTATTGACACTTTGTTATCAACGATAAACACGATGTCTGAAAGATTGAGGTAGTGCGTTTCGGCATAGACGTAGATTCCGGTAGTATCATCACCTACCCAATAGCCGTAGCAAGCCGACCAATCGAATTGCTTGTGCAACTCGTTAAGATATGCTTGTATTGCTTTGTCGAGATTGTTTCGTAGTTCGTTCATATCATTTAAATTTGATAATAAATACATCTTTGTCGGTTGGCGCACCCCAATCGGGGTTACCACGCCCGATTGTCAATCCTTTTACTTCCCATAACATCGTTCTCTTAGTGTAGCCGTAATGAAAGCGGACGTGGGTATAATCCTTGAATGTTCCATCACTGTTAAGCAACCTTTTACGCCAGTAAGGTTTATCTTCCCTATACTCTTCAGACTTGACATTAGACTCTATCATATTATACCATCCTTTTTTAAGATGTAGGTCAAGTATTTTCATTTGTTTATCCATGTTGTTTAAATTAAAATTGTAAGTCAATCGTATAAGTTCCCCACGAAAGAGTTAGTATGTAGCCTTTCAGCCACGTTAAGCTGATTGAAGGTAGCAACTCAAACGTGTATCGGTGTTTAATTATAGTCAATACCATAATGAGGAGAAAATTTAGGATAATAACATAAAATTGCCTGCGGTATTCCTTTTTTGTCTTTGGAATAATCTTGTCCGCCATAGCAAGGGCATTGCCAACACTCAGCATCATCCACCTTTACATGGTGGATTGTTCCTACTGGGAAGGACAAAGAAGCACCATGAGGGCAACTCCTGCGAGTGTTGTCTTTGTTGTAGATGTTTTCACTTGTCATAACTATTTCTTTTTAAGTGCTATTTGTAGTTTCACTATAAACTTCCTCGTTTCCTCCAACATAGAAAAGATTATGCCATAGTCCTTTTCTGCTTCTGCTGTGTGGATAAAAGCGAGTGCTTCTACAAGTTCTGTGTCAGCATTATCGGATGCCATCAATTTAGACAAGAGCTGAACAGACATTTTCATTGCTTCGTCTTTTGTCACCATAACTAAATAAGTTTTTGTTCTTGTAATTTTATTATCATTTCCACACAAGCATCAATCATATTGTCATGCATATCTGTTTCAATTTCAAACATATCTCCATTATATTCATTCTCATAAAAGAGATAATATTGTAAATCTTCCTTTTCAATATGTAATTTCAAATCCTCTTCCTGTTTGTTCATAATGGTGTATGGAATTTCATCAAGAAGAGTCTGAAGTGACCAGCATGGAATTAGTTCCCAATACTTATCCCATCCGACAAGTCCTTCATCAAATACGTTTCGCATTTCTTCTACTGTGTAAAGATTGGCTGAATATTCGTCGGTATAATTAACCCCTTTAATAGAGTTATTACACCAAGCCATATCAGCACTATCATGTGGCAGAAACTCAGCCAACACACGGCTTTGTTCTACAGAGGTATAACTTTTAATTGTTGCCATAATTATTTCTTTTTAAGTTTTTCAATAAGTGCATCCGCATACGCACATGCGGATTCGGCACAGTATTCTGCAAGCGTCTTACCTTCTGCTTCGGGTCCGAGTCCGTGTCCACAGGCTAATATTGCGGATGCTGTTCGCATGATGGTAGGCAGCATTTCCTTTGCGATTTCGTATCGACGCTGGTTCCTGTCGATTATGGGTTGGCTCATGGGGTTTATGGGTTTAATGGGGTTAATCAAATTCAATGCTTTGTTTTTTTTATATCCTACGGAAAGGATTTTCGTGCCATCCGTGAAACTCGTTTAATTCGTAGTATTCACTATCCACGCATCGCGTACTTGCTGATACAATTCTGCCAGCACCTCGTCAGACTCACCACCGTGCATGTGGCTCTCCAGAACCAAACGCAGGATTCCCTTCACATGGTCGAAGTCCTTCCATCTGTCATTTCTGACGTTGTGGTCGTGCTGCCATTCTGCTCCATCATGGAAAGCCTCCATCAAGTCGTAGCCGTCGGCCTTTACATCTCCGAAGAAATCGTCAGCACTCTCACCTTCCAAGCCTTGCCCGTAGGCAATGTCTCTCACGTAGTCGCTCTCAGCACTTTCCAGGTCTGTGTCGAACCTTCGGCCCCGTCCAATCTCGGTGCGGAGGGCACGCTGTGCTACTTGCAATGCTCCTTTCAGATGCTTGTTTCTGGCACCATTGCAACAAGCCGTAATCACGGCCAGTGCATCATCGTAAGTCATTGGAAATTCGTTCATAGTTCCATTTTTTCGTTTTTTCTATAATTAAATGAGATTATGTTTTGATAGTTTTATAATCGTCACATCTTTGCCTCTGAATTTTATTGTTCTCATAATCGTTAGTTGTTTTCTTTTTCTATTTTTACTTTAACCCACCCATCTGAAGCTGATACAGACAAGATAATATTAAAGTCGTTATCATTACAATCACTGCAATAATCTGCAACCGCAAATTCAATTTTATCAATAAGGGAGTTTTCGTCTTTTAGTTTCATGATTGATTAGTGTTCTTTTCGTGCTTTATATTTTACATTCCCAGTAGTCCAATACCAATGAAGTTTTCCCCATATAATTTCAAAAATGAAATACATGTCAAATCTTGTGCATGCAATGTGAAGGTGTGGCATTCCGAATAAAGGCTGATGTCTTACCCAATCACACCACATCCAACTATCATTATACTTAAAATGTTTATGAAAGATGTGCATAACTTATTTTTCTTTTAATTTGATTATCAACCATTCTAATTCTTTTTGTCTGCGTTCTTTGCAAAAACGGCAGTTGCCTTTGTGGGCATAGCCATAATAACCATCTATTTTAAGATATTCACAAGAATCTATTTGGAGAATTTTAAATTGAACCAACTTTGTTGATTTGTTTGTTTCTTCACTGCACCCCACCATCATCAAAGCAGTAAGTGCCAATAAAATAAATTTTTTCATAATTTGTTATGTTGTAAATATCTTTTCATAAATATTTTTAATGATTTTTGCATCATACAAGGCATTATGTTTAGTGCCTTGAATTACATCAGCAATTGCTTCTCTTGATTTATCAAATGCTTCTGTTTCGCTTATACTATAGTACAAAGCAATATCTTGGTTAATATCGTGACAAGAAGGGTTGATATTTTTTGGTAAATCAAATGCACCCCCAAATATGTCAATGAAAAGAACCATATCATAATGACATACATCAGACACCAACTCAACAAAATCATATTGTTTTAACCATTTTGAAAGCATGGTTTTAATGAAATCCTTGTCCCCAATGATAAACCAATCATCAGACTCGTAGTCAATTTTGTTTGAATCATTAATAAGATTATTTAGGACATTTTTCTGAATCCACTCATCACATTGTGACTTATCAAAGTCATTAAATTCAGCATAAAATGTTCTTCCGTTTTCATCTACCATGCCGAGTGATATAAGTGTAGTGTCTTTATGAAGTCCTGTAAATTCTGTATCAAAAAATATTTTCATTTTTCTTGTAATTTAATAATTGTTTGATAATTGCAAATCTTAGCATCAACACCATAAATATCGGTGTGGAACATAAGCCCACCTTCGTATTCGCACAGATACCTTAGTGGTGCTACATTATCACCCATACCGACATAGAGTTTGATGTCATTTGGTATATGCTCTATGAGTTTTTTGAGCTTTCCAACACTAAGTTGTTTCCCTTTGTTGCATAGCATAAAATTACGGTTTAATTACCATAGACTACCCCATGTTTGTTGTTCACTTTTTGTTTGCAATTCAATGCTGCCATCCTCATTGGCTGGGATGGTTTGGTCGGTGACAAGAGTGCTGCCCTCCCAATGCCAGTTGATAACATAGGGTGTGATTACGATGTTAGGCTTGATGTATTGTTTCATATTAAATTAGGTTTTTCAGTGTAAACACAATCGCATCATCGACCGCTTTTGCATAATCATCATAAAATTTCCAAGCGAAGTGCTGTTGTGCTTTCTCATTGATGTCCTGCAAATGTTTTGTGTTGAACATACCCTCAACAACAGGTTTATAATAGGTAACATATTTATTGGGCTTGTCTTCCCTCACACCCAACTCAATATAGATATGGATTCCGTGTACTTGTCTTAACCAATCCATTACCATGTAAGGTGTAGGTGCAAGAAAGCATGGGTTATTAGGATTGTCTTTGTATGCTTTTGGAGCATTTATAAATTCAAACAACCATGCTTGTGGGTCTTTGTAAAACAATCTACAAGGCTCGTTAAAACCTTTCTCTTTGAGTAGTTTTGCTATCTCAAAGGACACGTATCTTTCCTCAATCATTTCAGTTTTTCAATTAGTTTGTTCAATTTATCATATTGTTTTCCAATGTACATTGGGATTGTTCCAGGGTTATACTCTAATGTTTCTATCTCTCCTTTAATTATATAATATATTCCTTCCACTAAAGGGTATGTTGCAATCGAGAGTGCGAATGTAATAGCATTTATGATGCACACAGGTAAATACCCCAATATCCACAAAGTCCGTAGAATGTAAATCATAATTTCTCGTTTTCTTGTTCCAGTATCTTGTAATCGTTATACAACAAGTCGTAATCCTTTTGTAGAGCATCTTTCTGATGTGACATCTTGATATAGTAACGATTCACTTCTTCAAAACGGAATTTACACCAAGCAATTTCATCTTGTGCTATTCGTAGTTCCTCACGAAGATTTTTAGATATTGCCCTTTCTTTAAGCAGACAATCATCGAGCCTTGCGATGATTGTCTGCCGCTGCTATCAGCAATAGCGAAATTGCTGTAATCATAATTGTTGTTCCCATGATTTTGATGTTTTATTAGGTTTTACGTTCAAATTTGTCACACGCCTTTTGTGAAAGCATTACTTTATAGTGTCGAAGGAACTTTTTACCCAACGTCCTTGCCAAGCAGATATACATCATATTCCACCGTGGATTAGGAACACAATGCTTGCAATTTCTGCATCGTAAGGCAGTTTTCATTTCTTCTGCCTTACGTGCTTTCTCTTCTTCAACTCTCCGCTTCAATTCGGCTTTGAGTTCTTCGGTTGTGTAGTCTTTTAGTTCCATGCTATTCTTCTACTACTTCTTTTTTAAACTCGCCATCGACAAGTTTGTACCAAGTATCTTCCATGATACGCCTACCATCGACGTATTCTGTTTTTACGCACTTTGGTTTCCAATGGTCGTCAGCATCATCCCAGTACCACTCTGCAAGGGTAATCCAAGAGCCTTTCTTTGCTTTTGCTATCGAACCATTCCCTGCGCACATGATAACAGAATCATTGCCAGTGCTATTTATCTTTGCATAGTTACCGCTGCTGCCAATCTTTGCATAGTTACCGCTGCTGCCAATCTGTGCATCGTAACCGCTGCTGCCAATCTGTGCATCGTCACCGCTGCTGCCAATC
>Ga0310691_10001172_pt1 | contig 41982 bp, 37 predicted proteins | sample 176DNAGHGlowgp2_FD_203887 | JGI IMG/M metagenome (GOLD analysis project Ga0310691, IMG submission 203887) | Sheep rumen microbial communities from Palmerston North, Manawatu-Wanganui, New Zealand - 1766 DNA GHGlow gp2 (v2) (version 2) | ecosystem: Host-associated > Mammals > Digestive system >... | reverse complement strand
TGGCCTACGCCGGCGCTTTCGACTGTTTCCCCGATGTCCACCGGGCGCAGTATTTCATTGTCAACGACAAAGGCCGCAACACCATTGACCTGCTCATTTCAAGAGCCACCGCCAAGGAGAAAAACGCCTCGCAGATAGACATGTTCGCGGAAATGTCGGGCGATGGCGGCGGTGCGGTGGAGGATTCTTTCACCTTCCCGCAGTGCGATCCGTGGAACTACTACGACCAGCTCAAATACGAAAAAGAGGTGGCGGGCTTCTTCATTTCGGGTCATCCGCTGAAAGAGTATCAGGTGATTATCGACAGTTTTTCGAATACGGAGCTTTCGCAGTTGGACGACACGGATTTCCTGTCCCACACGGTGCAGGGCGGCAAAGGGTTGATGTTCGCGGGCATTGTGAGCAGCGTCATGAGCGGGGTGAGCAAAACGGGTAATCCTTACGGCAAAGTGGTTCTGGAGGATTACAATGGTACTTGGACCTGGTTCCTGCGCGGTTCCAACTTCGAGAAATACGAGTGGCTGCTGAAGGTTGGCAACCGCATTTTCGTCAATGCCTCCGTGAAGCAGAACTCGTGGAAAGACAAGGTCACCCAGCAGGAAGTGGTGCGTTATGACATCAATCCCGTCTATATCTATCCCTTGAACGAGGTCTATGAGAAGATGTGCAAGGGGGTGCAGCTGCAGCTGCAATTAGGGGACATTACGGGTGCATTAGCCCTGCAAATCAAGGATATGTTGGACAAATATTCCGGCAAGACCCCGTTCAACATCCGCATTTACGAAAAAGGCAAGGTGTTCTACACCGACTTCTTCAACTTCGCCGCGAAGGTCGATCCCGAGAAGTTCGTGCATAACTTCTCGTTGCCGGCGGAGTATAAGATGGTGTTGGAGGGGTAATGTGATGGTTGCAATGGTTGCGGAAGTGCAACCGGCGATGCAAAAGTAGAGGCGAGAGTGTTGATTGCTACTCGCAATTTTGTCATTTGTGTTGATTATTATCCTATATTTGCCGCGCCAAATCACAGAAATGATCAATCTACCGAAAATCATATCCAGATATGCTTAAACTTATATTCAGCCCCTATTATGACGGGAACTGTTACGCAGGAAATCCCGATAAAAACCAATGTGTGCTCGGCACGAAATATGTCGGGCCGCTCGGTTTGTTGGACGAACTGGAGTTGCGGGCGGGTTTGAGCCGCGGGGAAACTTCACCCATGATGCGCGTCATCGCCTACTGCAACGCTATTCATACAGTATTGGACAACAAGCCTTCTTCAGAACCATTCTACCAACAGTCGTTCAAGAACGACCCGCTTGGCGTGGCGCAACAATTGCTTCGCTGGCGCGATGCGTTGTGCTTGGCGGGATGGGACAAGAAGACGACACTTCCTAATGGCCTTTCCGCCGATGGAAAAAAGCGGTTAGAAGATTTGCAGGCGGTTGAAGCCCACTTTGACAGCATCGGTATCGGTGAGCGGTGGCACCAGCTGCTGAACGCCAACTTGGATGCCTTGCTTCCTGAAGATTTGGAAATCGAGGTAGATATGAAGATGGACCTGCTGCCGCCCGTCATCCGTAAGGTGCTGGAGAAAACCAAAAGAGCCAAGGAGTCCGAGGATGTCGCAAATCTTGGCAGCAAGACCCTCAGCGATTTTGCCAGTAAGTTCACTCTTTATCAGTTTCCCGAACAGAACGACGCCTACCAGTGGGCTTCGTTGCAAACGGAATTTACCCCTGAGGTTTACGTCAACGAAGATAACTTCACCTTCAACCAAGTGTTGAAATCAGTGGGCAAGCCGTTGGTGGATGCCTCTGTAGAGGGCGGTGCCGCCGAACTTTCTCAGTTGCTGAAACTGGGCATCTCGCTGTTTCGCAATCCTGTCAACTACGACAAATTGATGAGTTACCTCAGTATTTTCAGGCATCCGATAGATTGGGAAACGCGCAGTAATTTGCGTTACCATCTGAAAAAAATGGGCGGATTGGGCGATATGGTAAATAAGGACGGCTCAATCACCAAAATTGACGACACAGCAAAGAACTACCCCGAATTATGGGGCATGTGGAACCAGGGCAATAATGGGCAAGTTGCTGTGAATGAGGTGAAAAAGTTTTGCAAAAAACTGCTTGAATGGATAGAAACGTCAACTGTCAAAGCCAAGGCAGAGAAAGTGTTGTCGCCCTTGTCTGGCACGCAGACGTGTGCCCAGCTGTCGCAGTTGCAGGAAAGAACCGAACTTCTGCTCGTTGTTTTGGATGGGAGGACTGGCAATATCAGCAACGACGAACTGGACAAATTAGTCACCTCCATTTGTCAAGGCGGATTGGTGAGTACCGACTTTGCACGTCTCGAATCCCGCGATATGCTGAAGGATCTCAAAGGATTAGCCGTGAGTGGTAAGGCCGTGATGTGGATGGACTGCGTGCGCAAGCCGCGACCGCGTTATGAGTACGCCTTCCTGAATCCCGCCGATATCAAAGAACTTCAAAATGCGGGGTTGGAAATCCCGCCAGCCACTTTGGAGATGCAGGCATCCGATTTCGCTGAACTGCTGGCCGTAAGTCGCGCAGAAAAGATTATCGCATTGATGCCCCAACGCAAGGATGGCGAACGAACCGAGGAAAACCTGGTTGTTACCGAACTTCGTGAAACATCTTCCGGTACAATTACTATTACTTCTCCAATTTTGCCCGCAGGTGTCGCCATAACGACTACACCCGCCGATACGCAGAACGTGGAACATAAGGTTGACCCAGCGTTGTTGGCCAATATTGACAAGCCAAAACCCAAAACGGCATCCTACAGCAGTGCCGGCAAGTTTGTGCCCAAACCTGTCGGTTACCAGCGCGACTACGAGAGCTTTTCGAGCTTGAGCGAACTTATCAACCAGCCGTTTGACTATGTGCTGGACTACATCTATAACATGAAAGACGAGGACAGCGGTAACTTGTCAACGGTGGAAGGCAATGTGGCTCATGCGGTTATAGAACATATAGTGGCAGATTGCAAAGACGCAAGCGGCAATGTGGACACCAGTAAATTATTGAATATTTGCAAAAATAGATCGAACCTTGAAGATCGGACCGATAAAGCTATCATTGAAGTAGGAGCCCAGCTGCTACAACCAGAAAACGAGATGGAACGCACCGTTTTCAAACGGATTTTCATCGAAAAGAGCGTCCCCGTATTGGTGAAAATTGTCGAAGACAATACTTTGGAAGTGGTGGGAAGTGAGGTGGAGTTCACCTCTATTTTAAAAGATAGTTCTGGAGCGAATGCATTCATCTTCAACGCCAAAATCGACTTTCTTTTGAAGAGAAAAAGTGAAGAAAGTCAGGAATACGAGTATCTGATTTTTGATTTCAAATGGACTGGAAATCCCAATAAACGGCAGAAAGAACTGGAAGATTGCAAAGAATTGCAATTAGCTTTGTATCAGAAGATTGCAGAGGTAAATGGCAAAATTCCCGTTGTGATGCGAGGCTACTATCTACTGAAACAGGCACAGTTGCTCACCATTGATAACGTGCTGAAACTTGATGACAATATTGTGATTGTGGAACAAAAATCCACATGCGATATCTTCGAGCAGGCTGTGGCCTCTTATCGCGAACGCATCCAAAACCTCAAGGAAGGCTATATCGAGGAGGGCGAGGAAATGAAGGGTCCGAAATTCACTGGCACTAAATTCATCAATAAGTATTATCCAGACTCGACCAAGTATTACTTGCACAATGGTTTATGTGCCAAAGCATCAAAAGATGGCATGAAAGCTGAAGCAAAAGGGACATCTTATGGCAAAAATATGGTATTAAAAGGCAAAATCAAGTAAATTATGAAAAACGTTCACTATATCAATGCCGGCGCGGGTGCCGGAAAGACTTTTACATTGGTGACAGAATTAAAAAGGATACTTACACAAAAGAATTCCAATGGAAACTACCTCTGCCAGCCTTCGGAAATCATCCTTACCACTTATACCAAGGCGGCTGCCAAAGAATTTCGGGAAAAGACTTTCAAAAGGTTACTTGAAGCTCCTGCCGCCCTTGATGTGGCCAAAATCCTCGACACCGCCACCATCGGCACCGTACACTCCGTGGCACAGCAGTATATACAGCGATATTGGTCGCTGCTCGGCTACTCCGGCCAGTTCAATGTGATGGCTGATGTGGACAAAAAACGCTACATCAACCAATCGCTCAAAAACGTAGTCAAACATGCCGATTTGACTTTCTTTTACGAGTTCACCAAGGATTTTAACGTTACATATTATGATGCAGCGAAAGACCGTAACATTGTCGATTACGACTTTTGGAAAAAATATGTGCTGGAAATCGTTTCCAAAATGCGGGCATATAATATCAACCCATCGCAATTAACGAATTTCGCACAGCAGTCGTGCGATGTGGTGGATAGGTTGTTTGCTGTGCCCTTTGATCAAAAAGTGCTTGAAACAAAAATCAAAATATATTCCGATTTTTTGGATTCCAAATCGAGAGAAACTAAAAAAGACGGCACACCTTCAGCAAACGCATTAACGAACAAAGGCAGATTGGACATCTATTCCACTTTCAAAACAATATCATCCCCAACTGCCGACGAAATATCGGATTTTATTGAAAGTAATTGTTTTAAGGCGTCTGTGGACAAGCTTCCAGCAGAAAAACAAAGCAAAAATGATGCATTGGCTTATTTGAAATGTTTTCTTGTTTTGGCAAAAGCCGACCAATCAAAAGTGAAAGACTGCATCAACCGCATCTTCACCATTGCAGGGACATGGTCGCAACAATTCGAACAGTACAAACGAGACAACAATCTGCTTGATTTCGATGACTTGGAAGCCAAGTTCCTCGACCTCCTTGATAAAAAAGAAGTTCAAGACGACATCCGAAGCAGTATCAAGTACCTGTTTGTGGATGAGTTCCAGGATTCGAACCCCATCCAACTGGAGATTTTCAAAAAACTTTCTGATTTGGTACAGGTAAAAAGCTACTGGGTGGGCGACCGCAAGCAGGCTATCTACGGTTTCCGTGGCAGCGACTCCTCGCTCACGACCAATCTGCTGAAGTCGTTTCCGACCCCAGTCCCCGGCCAAACCTCCGGATTTGTTCCCAATGCAGACGGTTGTACCTCACAGTTGATCGACACCTCCTACCGTTCCATCAAAAGTCTGGTGGAATTGTCGAACGATGTATTCGCGAAATCATTTGCCTTTGGGGATCCGTCTGAAATCATAAACAATGTCCCATTGAAATACAAACGAGTGGATGGGAATATCACCAATCCTATCCAGCACTGGCACTGCGATTCCGAAGATGCTCTGGCCGACCGTATAGCGGAATTATTGAAGAACGGAAATCTGACCACCATACCAGGAGTATATGATGGAGATGGTCCTGATGTAGAGGATAGTAATAAAGATAAGAATTGGCGCACAAATGTTGTCCATGCCGACATTGCTGTCCTTTCCCGTACGGGAGCCGAAGTGTCAAAGATAGGAGAAGCACTTCGCAAAAAAGGCATACCTGTTTCCTCGCCAGAAACATCCATTTTGGACAAGGCGGAGGTGAAACTTGTATTCGCACTGTTGAAATATGTGGCAGGAATCAAACGCCGTTATGCGAAGACTGAATTGGCAAAATTGTTGGAAGACAAAGAAATAGGCTCTATACTACAAGAAATAAAAGACAAACGTTACGACTATAATCCCTTCTTCGATGAAGAGGACAAAGACGGGGATGAAGAAGCTGCCACAACCACTTCAACTCCGGGAACGGCGGCAGGCAAATCGGCAAAAAAAGATCCAGACTCATTCTTCGCCGACCTTAACGACAAACTACAAGGTTTGCGCGGACTCAATGTCAGCGCCATTGTCAAGGGTGTGATTGCCGTGATGGATGTGCGCAACATAGTGGCCAAATGGGGCAACGCCGAAATCCGTCAGGACAACCTCGACACGCTGATTGAGCAGGCCATCGCCTACGAGCAGTCCACGGCAAATTCGGCCGAAAGTGCCACGGTGACAGGCTTTCTCGACTATATGGAAGAGGTTGAAATTCAGTCGGAATTGGACCAAAGTGCCGAGGGTGTGAAAGTGGCTACCTATCATAAATCCAAAGGATTGCAGTGGAAAATTGTCATTCTCAACTCGCTGGATGATAATGAGTTGGAGCTTGCAAATTTTGTCAAGAAAAACTGGTTCGGCCTGAATCTGAAAGGCGACTATGGCAACGCCGAACTGCAGTTAATTCCCAATTGCGGGGATGTGACGGATGCTGTGGCCGAAGCAGTTCTGGCATTATCTAAACAAAGTGCGGGCAGTGATGACAACGGCTATTACAATATGGTACACGGCAAGGTGGAAGGTGAAATCAAGCGGCTGCTCTACGTGGGTGTTACCCGCGCCCGCGACTACCTTGTCACGATCTCTATGCCGAGTGGAAAGGAAAAACGGACAAAACCGATGAATTGGGTGAAAAATATCATAGGAAATATTGAACTTTCTAAGTGGAAAAATTCTTCTCTATTGGAAGCTCTAGACAAGGTGGCTGGCCCAACGACTGTTGAATTTTGGGGAGATTCAACGCATCCCGCTTATTATGAGCAACTTACAGATAGGGGCAATACCTTCTCTGGTTCAGCGACCACACATTTGAAACTGGATTCAGTAGCGATTAGTACAGAAACGACTCCCAAAACCATCTCCCCCAGCAGTTCGCAAGAGAAATACAACGCTACGGCTGCTCTTTTCGGTGGCTTTTCATCACAATATATTGCGCATAAAACCATCAACGACGCTGCTGCCTTTGGCACATGCATCCACAACTACTTTGCCGCGCATCGTTGGGAAGGGGCAAACAATATCAGTACCCATAAACAGTCCAATATCGATCTGGCAAAGCAAACCGTGGAAAACCATAATCTGAAGAAAGAGTTGCCCCAACCAGAATTATTGACGCAGGCAGCCGACGACTTGTTCACCTATCTGGAAAACACTTACGGTTCGGGTGAATTGCTCCGCGAGACCCCGTTCTCTTACCGCCGCAACAACGGACAGTTGGTGCAGGGTGAAATCGACTTGATCTGGAAAACCGACAAAGAGTGTATCCTTTTGGACTACAAGAACTTCCCTGCCGACCAAGACTACGGTAAAAAAATCGTTCTGGAGGATAAACCCAAAAACGACCACTACGTTGGCAAGTATTTCCCGCAACTGGGCGACTACCGCACCGCCCTCACCGCATACGGCATGAATGTGACGCACGTGTTCGTGTATTATGCCGTGCTGGGGTGCTTGGTGGAGGTGACATTCTAACACACAATAACACTTATTGTTACTGAACGTTAAGGCCGCTGACTGGTGAAAGTTGGCGGCTTTTTATTTGTTGCTACTCGCAAATTTCACTCCTGCCTTCTTTTCTGTTTTATTTTTGCAGCGATGTTTGGTTTAATGCTCAGTGAATAGTCATTGTCATAGTTATAGTCATAGTCATAATAAAAGCCAATAGCCAAAAAAATTATTCACAAACTAAAAATCCAAAAACATGCCAATTTTAAAATTCAAAAACGGAGAATGGTGCGAAATGACTCCGGAAGAAATCGAACAGGAAAAGATAATGGCAAAGCAGAAAAGCCAAGAGGACGAGAAAGCCCGAATGGAGAGGCAACAGGAACTGGCCAAGCAGTACGGTGCCGAAGTCTGGAACGCTTCCATAGAACCCAGCCGTATGGAGGAGATCTATGAGGTGTGTTCATTGGAGCCCAAAACCTTGTGCGTAGACATCAGCGATGGTTTGATGACCTGCATTTGGGAAGACTACAGCAACAACGCTTACAAAAGGATAGACCTGTTGTACATCGACACGCTTGCCGTGCGTCGATTGTTGAACTGCGAGAACAACACCGCTTTGTTCGAGGAGATGAAAAAACGCTTCGGCAGCGGGAATGGTATCGAGCTGATTGACAACTGGCTGACCGAAAACGGGGTGTATTTCAAGAGGGAGGAAGAATAGATATTATCGCACAAGCCGTTCCTGCAAGAAGGTAGATTGGATGAAAGACTCCTCCTTGACAGTTTGCGGGAGCGGCTTTTTTGTGCCCTCGCGGGTAGGAGGTTCCGCTTGACGCTGGCGCGTCTCGCGGAATGGTGCTTGGCGCGCCGGCTCGCCCAAATAATAAAAGAAGATGTGTATGTCCTGACTTTGCTACTAGCAAAATTATAGACGACCCCCATATTAATTGTATCTTCGCGCCGTCATATTTTCAGGTGCTGTACGAAGAGCCTCGCAGGGTCTGAAGGTGTGACGAGGAAGAATTAAAACAGAGGCTCCCGATAGAGACAAGATGACTATTTTGCAAAAACCGAAAGCGACGGTCGGGCAGATCGTGAAAGATCTGGAGCTGACTGTGCCCAAGAGACCGTATCTCCTTTTGGGGGATTTAGATTACGATGACGATTCCAGTGAAAAGTATGTGAAAGGAGTCAAGCTGCAAAAGGACATTGCCATATTGGAAACGACCTCGAAAAGAAACCGTGCGGCCACTGCATCGCAACTGCTGTCGGCATTCCGCACGATGGATGCATCGACGGGGGTGGTGCTGCAGAATGGATGGAGATTGTTGGACATTGAGCCGGTAAATACATTATTCAAGCGTTTTGGCGTACCGAAGGAGGAAAAGGAAGGCGACACCATCTTCTGGTGTACCGAAAACACAAGCTATAGTTTGTTAAATTCTGGCAGAGATGTGCGTCTCCTCACCACAAAACAGCTGGAACTGGATTTGGAGGGGAAAGGTTGGGAGAAACACCTCGATTACAAAGTGGCGGTGGCGTCGAAGAAGCAGAGGATGGCCTATCACGTGAATTGTGTGAGACGGCACTATGGCAAGCTTTGTTTGTGCTACAGCGAAAAAGAAGAAGAACAAAGCATCACGTTGGCCTCGTTTCTGGAGGAACTTCCTGACTGTGCCGAGTTCATGATTCTGCTCAACGGGAAATACTATACCGTTGATGTCGGGGGAAACGGCATATTCTTCAAGTTTAGGAATGAGGAAGGGGACCATCTCGGTCTGTATATTGGCGAGATGGTGTACGACCCGAATGAGATGGAGTGGATTTAAATGATAAACATATTAAACGAAGCGACAATAGGGTGAAATATTGAAATAAACATAGATGAATTTAAGAAAAAAAGAAAGATGAAAGAAGATAATATTGAAAAAGCGCGCCGACTTTGGGCAGAGTGTAATGGCAGTGACAAATACCCTGAAATAAAGCAGCACTCTGTATATTTAGCTCACGGTTGTCTTAGTGAATTTTATAGCAAGTACATCAGACAATGCAAGGGTGTTATTGTGTTCAACAATCGTTATGGCGGTTTCCACATCCACAAATGGGGTACACACATTGGAGTGCCTGTGAAGCATTCTCTTCTGTATGCGATTTTTCGCAGCATCGAATTTGATGTCAAGAACCACACCATCAAAATCAACACACAGTGGGACGATGAATCACCCGTAATCGAAGAAATGGGGAAATTCAAGCCCGAAGTTTTCAAGGAGTTGTACGAGACAATACCAGAACACCTCAAGTCTCACGGAATCTATGATTACAAAGAATCGTGGAATGAGGATGTGTTGACATTGAATATCATAACGAATGCACTGGTCAAGTTGGAAAACAGAATTGGCGGAACATTCCATAAGCATCATGCAGACGGTATCACCAGACTCAAAAACGGACTGGAATACAAGGCAATTTATAACAAACACGATTATCTTGTGAGAATTTTGTATGATGAGTCAGAAAACCGCTATTCAATACGACTTACGGATCAGGAGAACGGTCTCTCCCAACAATCCGGATTGGTCAAGGAAGCAGATTTATCGGATATCTTGGACGATATGCTGAATGGTGACTAAACTGACTGGAAAACCGGTTAAAGTATGCTCCCCGTCTAGCCAGTCTGATTGAAAATGTGATTTTTTATAGCATACCTAAAATTTAAACAGCTTATAAATTATGAAAGAGAAAAAAACAAAATTTGTAGTATGGAGTGAAGATGCAGACAACCGTTGCATTTTAGGTCACGTCAACACCTTTGCCGAAGGTCAGGAATTATTGGCCAATAGGTGGAGAAAACACGAAGAGGACAACAAAGTGGTAGAAGAAATCCTTTCGCACACAGAAGACGAAATGGAAGGACTGGACGAGTTGATTCTCTATGGTGGCAACTGTTATTTTCATGAAGGTATTGCCCGTGTCCCGGGTTATGTGGATGAGAATGAGATGGTCGCAAAAGATGTGACCTTGGGAGAGATTCTTAAACGCGAACTGGCTAATGTCAAGGGTCTTAAGTGGGAAATGAAAATCAACACAAAAAACAAGGAAGATTTTTATCTGCAGGTCAGAGGTTGCAATAAAGTGCCGGTGGGCAATAAATACGAGCGCATTGTCGGCTTGCCGACGCACAATGTGGATTATCATTATCGGGTGGGATCGGATACTGTCAAAGAATATATTTCAGAAAAGACATTTCCTGATGTGGAATGGGAAACGGTTTCTGTGGAAGAGATTGACAGACGTTTGAAAGAATTTTTCCTTTCTCGCAAAATATACAACTCCGTTGAAGAAGCCTTTAACAGTATGCCGAATGAGCTGGTGTTGAACCTGGGCTCGGGGGGATCCATCACGCCATACGACAAGTATGGTTATCAAATAATGAACATCAGCGCATACGGCACTGCAGGCGACAAAGGTGTGTTTGTTCATATCAGAAGATGTGGTGATGGAATACAGTCTTGACGAAAAGTTCACCCCTCGTGACCTGACCCCGGAGGAAAAGACTTTCTTGAACGCCTTAGTCACCTATACCATGCCTTTGGAAAAGTCGCTGTTTTTACAGATTGCCGACCTTCAGCGGCACACCAAATTAGAGTTCAGTATGAATGGCGGTCGTTTTAAGGGTTCCGAATCCCCCGAACGTGAGGTACTCGAAAAGGAACTTAACGAACTGGCAATAATGCTGGATGGTTTTCGGGAAAAGCTGTGGGATGATAGATTACCGGAAGAGAACTGGGATTTGTACGAGATATGGGAAGAAGAGTGGGTGAGACAGAACGAGAAGCTGAAGGAATTGTTGGACAATCCTGAGAAGAGTGTGGATTCGACTCCTATGGGTGTATATTACAATAGAGGCAGTGACTCCAAGGTTGTCCTTTTTGTGGACGCCATCGAGAAGCGTGCCAAGCACAACCCGTATGACACGATGCTCCTGATGGGAGCGGTTCTGCTCCACGAGTATTTCCATTCCTTTCATTTTCATGCGGGAACCGGCGCAAGTGATCCACCGAAATGTATTGAAGAACCGATGGCCGACTACGGTAGTCTGGTAATGTTGGACAGAGTGGCGTCATCGGGGTTGCCCATCGCCAAAGATGCAGAGAATGCGCTGGAAAAAGCGTTGGACTTTGTCAAGAGCAAACAACAGCGCACGATGGATACCGCCGGCTATGGATTTGGCGCCTGCCTTTACGAGAATCACAAAAAAGAGGCCTCAAATCTGATAGCCCTGTACGCCAACGTGTCCTGTTTGATGGATGATAAAACCTTAAAAAAAGACAATAATTTCTCGTAAGAAAATCTTAAACACATTAATAATATGAATCTTACTATAATTTTTATTGCAATTGTCGTTGTCGCAATAGTTGTCGTTGCAACGATCATCGTTATCTATAAAAAAAGTGGATTTTCCAGAGATGGCAAATCGCAGGAAGCAAAAGACATGCTGACACGAACGCAGGCTTTGTTGGAGTCTAAACAACAGGAGCTGGATCGTGTTTATGAAGAGAACCGTGAACTTCAGAGGAAAAAGGAAGAATTATCTCGTGAACTAGGCAATTCAGAGGCCAATGTGAAAGACAAGGAAGAAGAGCTGAAAGAACGTATGCAGAATATGGAAGTGTGGTACAATGACATGCAAGTTAAGTTTGGCGAGATTGCAAAGAAATTGATGGACGAGAAAGAAAGTGGTTTTGAGAAGAGAAACTCCGAAGTGCTGGAACCTCTACGGGAGTCGTTGAAGGAAATGCGAGAAGAGTTGAGGAAAACCAAAGAGCAAGTGAATGTTGACCTCAACACACAGATTTCCTCGTTGAAAGACATGAATAGAGAGCTTTGTAATGAGACCAGCCATCTCGCCAATGTCTTCAAAGGGGGCAATGGCGTACAAGGGAAATGGGGTGAGTCGCAATTGGCACGAGTGTTGGAGATTTCTGGCATACCGGAAGGCGAGATGGGCTACACCATGCAAGTCGCTGCACAAAATTCCAAATTCGGACAAGATCGTCCCGACTGCTTGGTACACCTGCCGGGCAACAAATGCATCATTATTGATGCTAAAACCAACCTGACTGCCTACGAGCGTAGCTTTCATGCAGCCAATGAAGAGGAACGTGAAAATTGTCTCAAAGAGCATGCCAAAGCCGTAAAAGCCCAAATTACAAATCTTGCGTCTAAAAAATATCAGGAGAACAAAGAGTACAATAATCCCGGTTTTGTTCTGATGTTCTCACCTGTAGAGTCGGCGATGACGGCAGCACAGCAATACTCCGATGTTGATCTTTTTCAATATGCGGCAGATAGGAATATCTCAATAGTAACTCCTTGGAACCTTATCCCTATCTTGTTTGTTGTGCGCAACATCTGGAAGACAGAACAGCAGGAACGGAATGTCTCGAAAATAGCAAAACGCGGAAGTCTGATATACGACAAAATATACCAGATTTTAACTAAGGTGGATAATATCAATAAAAATATTGGTGCAGCCCAAAAGGAATGCCAGCAACTCAGCAAAGATCTTGGAAACAAAGATGGCGGGCTGATGCAACAGGCAAGACAATTGGAGGAACTTGGCATAAAACCGATGTCAACAAACAAAGGCGAAAATAAGATAGAAAACACTGCCGTGTATAAGGATTATTATGAAGATGATGATGGTGATGCCGAGTAAGATGTTTAGGTAAAATCACTTATTGTCAATTAAATAGTTATGGAATCTCCAACATATAAATAAAGTTGTTATTTTTGCAACGTCATATTTTCAGATTCTGTTTAACGGACCTCGCAGGGGCTGGAGGAAGAACGGTGTGAAGTTGTTTAAAATTGAAGTCTTATGAACTTAAAAACCTCGCGATGTATAGGTAATCGCATAAATTAACATGTCAAAAATTACGGCATGGACCTCCAAAGGCCGGTGGTCGGAAGAAGTAAACGGATGTGACAAAGTCCATCTTATGAAACAAGCCATTAGAAAAGAAGCAAAAAAGTTTAATGAAGCGCCTGCGGATTATAAGGAATTAGGCGACGTTAGAAGAGCTTCCATTCATTATAAGGATGGTACAGTGGGGCATATAACAGACCATTGGTCTGGCATCCAAATTGACAACAAGCTAGTCAATATGTCAGTTTTTTTTGACTATTATAAAAATCTCGATCATGATATTCTTAATAAGTATATCCGCGAGCAAAAGTTTTCGGATGTGTGTTTCTTCACGATGAAGCTGTCCACTCTCCAGGAAATGGCAGAGGAAGAAAAGACAATGACGAAATTGTATGAACGGCTCATAAAATTGGCCGAGGTTTCCGAGGAAGGAGTCTCTCGCCTGATGTTTATGTTTGAAGATGAATAGAAGATATAATTAATATGGAAAAGATGAACCACTCGAAAAAAATACTGCAAATCCTGAATGAACACCCCGAAACATTGTCGGAATGGGGGTACGAATGTCCAAAGGAAATCACCGACGGACTGGTATTCTCCATCAACACTAGTGCATGGCATCCGGGCTGGGTTCGTGTCGAATATGATGAGGCAGAAGGGACATACATCATAAGTGCTCACGATACAGAATATGGCTACAAACAAGAAGTGGGGTTCGTCCAAGAATCCGAACTCTTCGATATTCTGGATAAGGAAATCCGTGTGGGTCTGACCGATGAAGAAATCGAAGATATTCGGAAAAGATGGTGGTCTATGCCTTAGTAAATGTCAAAAAAGTTTGTCTTATGGGAGTATTAAAGAACTTAACAGAAGAGTATTTCGGGAACAAGGTTAGAAAAGAAGATGTGTCATTCAGGTATGACATTGACAACGACAACCCGCCCGAACACACGCTAACCCCGGATGAAGAGGCTTTCTTGCAAGGGTTGGCAAGACACAAACTGTATCTCGACAACTCGTTGTATTTCCAGATTGAAGACCTCCAGCGGCACACGGAATTGGTTATTAGTGGTAAACAATTAGATTATCATATGTTTCCAAACCGAGATGAATTAAGAAGAGAGATTGTAGAATTGGAAGGACTGATTAAGAACCTTGAAGAGAAGTTGGGTCGTGGTGAAATATTGCCAGAAGATAGACCAAAATCAGAGGAACTGCTAAATATATGGAAAGAACAACGAAATGAACTGAATAAAGCTTTTGATAGCGATGAATCAAAACAGTATGTGGGTTTGTATTTCGACAATGGTGATGAATCAAAAGTGGTCCTTTTAGTGGATACTATTGAGAGATATGCAAAGGGGCCTTACGAGACAATGCTTTTGATGGGGCAGGTTATGCTCCTCGAATATTTCCGCTCGTTCTATAACCACGTGGGGGTCGGTACAAGGCATTCATTGAGTTGTGCTGAAAGTTCTATGGCTGAATTCGGTAGTCTAATGGTATTGAAAAGCGTGGCAACATCTGGAAAACAGATTGCACAAACGGCCAAGGATTCCCTTAATTATTCCAGAAGTTATATTGCAAAGAAACAATTATGCACAGGGTTAATTGTTGCCAATGGGTTCGGTGCCTACCTCTACGATTATCATAGGAAGGATTTCAAGAGCCTGATAGCAAGATATGCAAATGTTTCCTGTTTGCTGGACAATAGTTGCCAAGAAGCTTTGGAGTTCAAGTATATGTTATATCCAAAGTACCCCGCTCCTCAGCTGGAGGAGACTGCTTTTGAAAAGCTGAAAAAGTTAATGGATGATGTGACAGTTTGACATTCTGGAAACGACAGATGAGTATATTATGAGTTATGAGATTTAATAATCATTGAGGTCAAATTCGTTTTATCAAGGATGTGATTGTTGAACAGAACAATGGAATAAATAGAGTATAGTACGGAAACTGAATAAAAAAGTATTCAATTATGGCAAATAAAATTGAAATGTATGAAGGCAGACCCGTGTTTCGGGCTTCCAACAGCGAACAGCTGGCAAATGCTGTTTCACAGTATAAAGGAGACGTAGAATCCCCTTATGTTGTAAGAATTCCTGCCAGGACAAAATACGTCAAGTACAGAGCATTCGACTCCAATCAAAATATTGGGGTTGTAATATTTCCGGATTCTGTCTACTCCATTGGCGAAGAGGCTTTTATTAATTGTGAAAACCTCACCGATGTAATACTGCCCGAATCTCTTGAACTAATAGATTATTCTGCATTCAGCGGCTGCTCATCACTCTCTAACATCAATATTCCATCTTCTGTAAGAAAGATTCGTGATGGGGCATTCTGCTGTTGTGAAAGTCTTACTAAAATCACTATCCCTGCTCCTGTTTGCGAGATTGGGACGGAAGCATTCAGTGCCTGTGAGAAATTGGGAGAAGTGACATTTTTAGGGTCGGTTAAGGAGATTAGCGAAGATTGCTTTTTGGAGTGCTCAAATTTGACCAAAATAATAGTGCCTGACAATGAAAGAGAAGCATACAAGCAACTGTTGCCGAAAAAACTGCATACACTAATAGTGGAACAGAGTGAATCTGTGACTTTCGACACAAAAACAATCAAGAAGATTTTCAACTTGGAGTACATCCAAACTATTACTTCCTGTTACTTTGTTGAGGCTGGGTCGAAAGAAGAAGCCGAGGCTCTTTTCAGGGATGGGAAGGCAGAACTGAAATGGAGAGATAAAGATGACAAATTGGAGATTACCGAATGTAACGAAGACTAAAACTTAAACATAAGAGCACACGATACTCCAAAGCAGAATTAAAATTCTAAAAGTAATATGTATATCTCGAAATCAAGATTCATCAACTGGACACGGTGCCCAATGTATTTTCCGATGGAATTGAAACACAATCCTTCGGGAGAACACGACATTGACATCGAACGAGAACTTCGGGAAGAACGGTTGGAAGAGTTGTCGGAAAGTATGGCATCGTCAGGATTTCCCGAAGAGGATGACGAAAAGTTCGATGCCACACCACGCCCGGAACTTGACGCTCTGCTCCCTTACTACAATCAAGTTGAGGAAGAAGCCTTGAAGGTAGCCAAGAAACAGTTCCACGGTGTTTTAATAGCAGACTCCAAAGATGTACACGGACAGCGGTTCTTTGAGTACAAGCACAATTACCACACCTATCGTTGCTATGTAGACATATACAACGAGAACGAGCAAGAAATCAACATCATCGAGGTGAAAGCCACCACTAACAGCAAGTACATCTTCAAGATAGACGATAAGGGCGGCAAGACAGGACTGTTTTTCTCGGATAAGAAAGGAAATCGTGGAGGAACACCGTATCCTTTGTTTGTCAAGGACGGAAATATCTGGCGACTCAATACGGCTGACAGTAAGGTGAATGGATATGCTTCGGAGAATTTCGAGCTGAAGAAGAACGCTCTGCTCAATCGGTATTGTGATGTCGGGAAATATCCACACGACCTTGCCTTCCAGAGATTCGTCATAGAACACGCCCTTCGTCAAGCGGGGGACAATCGCCCCGTAAATTACTATCTTGCCGTGCTCAATAGTGAGTATGAATATGATGGAACTCTTGACGAAAACGGCAAATGTGTATACAACAATATGGGTGGTCAGGAGATTGTCACATTCTTGGATATGAACGAGACCACCGAAGCGTATCAGACGATAATCTTAAAGGAGATTGCCACCCTTGAAAGTTATATCTCAACCCCACACGATTTGACCAAGAAGGTCGATGTCGGCAAGCATTGTGCTTGGGGAGAGAACACTGAATGTCCTTTTTGGAGTCATTGTTTTCAAAGGCTTCGTGATGTGCCGGATACCAATTCGGCAAACAAGTATCTGGATAGCCACAAAAGTTTCACAGCTTGGGGCATCGAAGGCAAGTACCAACTGATTAACGAGGGATATTACAAGTTTGACGATGTGCCGATGGAATGGTTGGTGAAGGAAAAGCATCTTATCCAACGTGATTGCTACGACAACGGCACGGAGTATGTCGATAAAGAAAAGATGCAGTATTGGTTTGACCAGCTCGAATATCCCATCTATCATTTCGATTTCGAGACCTTCGCATGTCCGTTGCCACGCTTTCACGGCGAAGAGCCGTACCGACAGTCGGTTTTTGAGTTCTCGCTGCATATTGAGCGTGAGCCTGGCGTTTGTGACAAGGAGAAGGACAATTTCATTTTCCTCAATGAAGAGTGCTCTGATGATGAACGCAAAGCGTTGGTGGAAGCCATCATCGACCATTTCGAGTTCAACGAGGACGGCACTCTCAAGGGTACAATGCTCGCACAGAACACAAGTTTCGAGATTGGACGACTGAAAGAGTTGGCGAAACTCTTTCCGGAATACAGAGACAAACTGCTCGCCATCTGTGACAAATCGGCAGACCTGCTGCACCTGTTGAGGAACAATAAGGGAATGTACGAGGGAATGGAAAACGCAGATGTCTTCAACTACTATCACAAAGACCTCTCCGGCAGCTATTCAATCAAGAAGACCTTGCCGACGCTTGTGCCGACGCTCACCTACAAAGGTATGGATGTCGGCAACGGCGTACAGGCATACATCGCATACATCAACTACGACTCGCCCACTCCCACCGCTTTCGACAAAGGGAATGTGATGAAGACCAAAGCAGAGCGTCGAGAGGCATTGAAACGCTATTGCCAGCAGGACACCTGGGCAATGGTTGAGATATTGAGGGCGGTGAGAAGGAAAATCAAATAAGATTATCCCGTTAAAATCAAAGGACAAATGATACTTTCAATAATACTGATAATAGTGATTGTGGTGGTCGTCATCAAATTATTCGGCCCAGTACTGCTTGACATACTTATTTGGCTCTGGGATATCTTAACCCTACCGTTTGCCCTTATCGGCGGTTTTCTCGGATTCCTCATCGAGGCGTTGCTCTTTGTCGGCCTGTTGTGGCTGGTCGTGACGTTGTTTGGACTTTGATGGGAAATCACAAAAGCAAGCGGAATGTCTACCTGGGATTTGGTCTGTTCATGACTTTGTAAAAAGAGCAAAAAAATATAACTTTACAGCGTCATATCTCCGGTTTCTAATTAATGGACCTCGCAAGGGCCGGAGAAACGGTGGGAAATAGTTTGAAATTTCGAACATAGTGTGATTTAGACATCTGAGGGTAATTTTGAATTTTGAAAGATAGGGGTTATACAAAATTGACTAAAAGAAAATTTTATAAATAATATAGTTATGGCAAAAAAAGAAACAGCAAGTATTATTGGAAAACTTGATCAGCAGAATAAACGTATTAAGGTGAATGCTTTTGAACTCGACAACGAGATTGTCTTTGAGTATTTCGACAAGAAGGTGCCCGCTGACGAGCGCGACAAGACTTTCCTACGGGCACTTTATATTGGTGTCCTCGCAATGATGGAAGACCGTTTGTCCTCGTTTTTGGACAAAACATCCAGCGATTTGGGCATGGAACTGGAAAGTCTGAAAAAGATTTTCGATATGAAACAGGAGGTGTTCTTCAAAACTGCGGTAAAGGGAATGATAGCCGAAAACGATATTGCCGAGGCGTTGAAAGCCTATTTGGAATCGAGGAGTATTAAGGACGAAGTTTCGCTTTCGGGTACCGAAAAGGCGCAGGGAGACAATAAAACTGGGGATATCATTTGTAAGATAGACTCTTCAGACAATAAGACAGTTGCTATCGAGTGCAAATTCAACAAAAACGTGAAATTGGGAGATATTAAGGGATATGAGGTTTTCAACAAGACAAAACAGGATACCGCTTGGGGACAGCTTATCGAGGCCGATTATAATCGTGGATCGAAGTGCAGTATCATAGTTTTTGACAAAGCATTGGCAGACAGCAGCATAATCAATCTGACTGATAATATGGCGTATATACCGCAGGTGGGTTTTGTGGTAATAATAGATTCGCAGGCGGGCAACTACACCAATCTGGCCATTGCCTATATGTTGGCCCGCGACATTGCCATCCATTCAAAACAAGTTGATTACGACAAAGATTTATTGGCTATCATCATTACCCGCATTGTTAAGGATGTAACCGAAATACAGAAAATCAAAACTATGGTGGAAACAAACATTAACAATAACAAAGCCATATTGAAAATGCTTGAAAAATGTATGATGATGGTGCAGTTTAATGAGAAGTATCTCCTCAAATTCCTGAAAGATGGCACTTTGACCAAAGAGGATCTCTTTAAATTCTACACTGGAGAAGATATGGGAGAGAAGTATAAGTTGATAGAAAAAGAGATTGAAGAAATGTATGCGTGAAAAATGTAAATTTATAATAAAATCAAAATATGATTAAATACAGCATTGACAAAGTAAGAGATTTAACGCCACACGAAAAGGTTTTCTTGCAAGGTTTGGCAGAGTATAAATTGTTTCTTGACAAGTCTTTGTTCTTCCAGATTGATGATCTTCAGAAGCACACGGAATTGGTGCTCAGTGGAGAGACTGAAAAAACAGCTTATCGTTATGAGTTTCCTGATCCAGACGAGTTAAATAAGGAGATTGAGGAATTGGAGAAGATGATTAAGGAACTTGAGGATATGTTGAAGACAGGGAAGTTGCCGCAAGAATACTGGGCGCTGCTTAAGGAATATAGAAAACGACTTGAAAAGTTGAAGGAGGCTCTCGACAAGATGAAGAAGGGTTCCTCTTCCACAATGATTTTTAAAGTTTCTTTATTGGGAAAATATGAGCACAAAAACGGTGACAATTCCAGAGTGACGCTCTATGTGAACAATATTGAGGCGTATGCCAAGAATTCATACGATACTATGCTATTGATGGGACAGGTCTTGTTGCATGAATATTTCCATTCGTTCTACTATCACGTAGGTGTAGGATCAAAAGAACGAATCAAATGCGTTGAAGAACCGATGGCGGAATTTGGCAGCTTGGTGTTCTTGGATAGCGTTGCGTCTTCGGAATCGCCTGTCTCTATATATGCAGACCATGCATTAAAGTATGCTTTGGGTTTTGTCAAGAAGAAACAGAAATGTGAAGGAATAACAGCTGCGTATGGATTTGGAGCATATATTTTCGACAAACACAAAGAGGATTTTCCTTATTTGATAGCTGAATATGCAAATGTGTCCCGTTTGTTGGATAAGAGTGATGAAAAGGTTTTGGAATATAAGTATTTGGTGTATCCGTGCTATCCATTTAAGTTAGAAGAAATTGCTTATGAAAAGTTTGAAGCCTTGTTGGGGAAAAGGAAAACGGTATTAATGAAGCCAAAATCCGTAGTAAAGAAACCGAGTAAAAAATATTGTGAATTTGCTTTAGATGTGTTCCAATATATTGAAAAGCATGGATTGCTGGATAGGCTTGGACCATACATCACAATAAAAAGCAACCCAAACTTAAAGTCTCTTTCAGACAAAGTGGTAGGTTTTAATCTTCCAAGAATCTTTTGCGAGGACCTTTCATTGGTGTCCCGAAAAAGCGACTGGGACCACGACCATCCATTTGTAATAGATGGTAGCAAGTACTATATTTCTAAAGAGTGGTATGAAAAAGGCAGAAGACTCAGTGTCGACGAACTAAAAACAATGATAGAATATATCTATCCTGGGCAATTTAATATTAAAAAAACTGCCGCTGGATATATATTGGAAGAATTACCCTGACAATCATAAAACCAGTTGAAGGATATGCAAACATTCTATCACAGTTTGCACAGATTATTTGACAAGTTCGACCTTTTACATATTCTAAATCTTTAATCCTATGAATATTATAGACAAAATCCCTTTATTATCACCCTCACAGAAATCCTTACTGGAGCAATCTGCCCGCGCACCCTTTATGCTGGGCGGCTTTGTGTCGCTGGACGACATCCTCACCAAGTTAAAGGTTTATGTTTTCATCGAGCCGGGCATCCCCACACGCTCGGAGGACGGCTATTACGATAAAGCCATTGAGTATTGGAAAAAGGCTCTTGAGCAACTCAGAGAAAGGATGCGCGAGGATAAGTCTTTGGAAGAAATGTACAGAAAGTTGTTGGAAAGGATTGAGAGATTATATTCTGAGAAGAGGGCTTATTCATCCATGATGCTTCTTGGCCAATATGACAGCAGGAAGAATATCATCATTCTGTATCCGGAGGCGATGGTCGCAGCGGATGCAAGTAAGACGGATGAATATTTGGTATCGACTTTCGCCCACGAGGTTATGCACGCTTATTTCAACCGTTCTGAACACGAGAATTATCCATACGCGATGTTTGTGGAAGAACCCTTGGCCGAGTTCGGGATGTTGTTGTATCTGCACGAGACTCATAGCCCTTACTACGATTGGGCGCATGACAATGTAAGCGGTAAAAACAGTTGCTACCACTATGGCGCAAACCTCATGGATCAATATCTCGATGGTGATTATTTCTTCAGAAAATGCCTCGAGGAGTACAAAGTTAGCATCAGCGAATATGAGATGCTCGATATTTCAAACAACGGTCGGGTTTCCATGCCGGAAGATGGTGGTTTCGTGATTGTCAATGGTCAACCCATTGCTGTTAGATGGACGCCTGCCAACAGTGTTCCGCCAACATTTTTCTGGGATGATGCGACCAAAACATTAGGACTTGACGGAGATTGGAGAGGGTTTTCGAGATTGGATTTAGACAGTCTTTTATCTCGTACACTCAAGAATCCTCACTATTATCACCATTATTTCCATGAAAATGTTCAGAATGTGTATCTTGGGAAGGACTTTGTTGGCTATAATCCTTTCCATACATGTCCGGTATTCGTGTCTCCTCAAAATAAAGAGTTTGCATCTGTAAAAGGTATCATTGTTCAAAAAATAGACAATACTCCAATGCTTCATCGTCTTGGCGAAGGCCTTTATGAATTAAAGAGAAATGGCCAATATGCTATTATTGACTCAAATCTTGACCCAATTACGCCATTCCAATATGATTCCATTGAGCGTTTTGACAAGAATGGTCTTTGTGAGGTTAGAATAGATGGCAAATATGGATTGGTAAATAAGCAAGGCAAGGAACAGGTTCCTGTAATTTACGACAATATTACAGAAAAAGGTCGATTCTACGAAGTAAAGCTGAACGGTGAAGTATTTATCATTGATAAGCTTGGAAACAAGCAGCCGGAAAAAGAAAAATAAAGATATTAGACATTAATCATCAAAATCAAGATTCATTAACCAAACCAGATGTTGTGCTTTGACGTTTGCTTATGAAATACTTAAAAAAATGCAAACATTCTATCACGGTTCACACAGATTATTTGATACGTTCGACCTTTCACACGCTCTCGAAGGTGACGGAAAGGTCAAGTTCGGATTCGGAGTGTATGTGACCTCGAAATACGAATCCGCTGTGCATTATTCGGCAAGCAACAAGTCCGCCACAGAACATTACGTATATACCCTTGAATTGCCTGAGAAAACGGAACAAAACCATATTGCATTCAAACAGAAGGTGGACTCCTCAATACTTGCAAAGACGGAAAAACTGTTGGGATATTCCGTTCCGGTAAAGTGCACCGAGGACGGTAAGGACTTCAGAAAGTATCTTGCCAAAGAGTTGACCGGTAGTGTAGATGTTGAAGGGGAAAAAGCGGCATCAAAGTTCCTCGTGAGTGTCGGAGTCATCTTCATCTGCTGGCCTTATTCGTGGAAGAATTCGTCTCTGGGCGAGAACATGGCGGTTCTTGACGAATCCGTCATCCGTATTGTTAAAGTAGAGATCGTCAATCCAGAAAAACGATGAACTTTTATAGCATTGCACCATTCATTGAGAAGTACTATCCACAGTACTATTCGATAGAGTCCTACCCAATAGCGGAGTGCGTTCCGATACGGAAAGTCTCGGACGAATGGGGGATACTTTGTAATTTCGCTCATACTCCGATACAATACGAAGGCGTGACGTACAAGAGTTCCGAACAGCTATTCCAGATGATGAAATTCACGGACGAAGAAGTCCGAAATGCTGTCTATGCTGCAAACAATCCCAAATATACGGCGAAACATTATGAGAAAATCCATAGACGAGACGACTGGGGGATGATTATCGTGGATGCCATGAAACAATGCCTTCAGTTGAAGTACGAACAAAGTGAGGAGTTTCGGGCGGCGCTGGAACGGAGTAAAGGCAAGTACATTGTCGAAGACCAAAGCACCTTCAGAAAGAAGTATGCCGACACTTGGGGTGTGAAGCGACAGGGAAATTTCTATGTAGGACCGAATCTTATGGGGCGGTTGCTGATGGAGCTTCGGGACAACGTTCTTCAAGATTCTCGCCAGTGCCGCTAACTGCTAACTGCTAACTCACAATTCCCCCTTGAACTTCTTCACCGGATTGCCCCGCTCGAGGGTGTTGTGGTTCATCCAGACGTCGCGCTCGCGCCGGGCCTTCTCGGCTTCGTGGTCGGCGGCGAGGCGCATCAACAGCCGCTCTTTCGCCAACTGCTTGTTGCGCAGCTGCGACCGCTCGTCGGAGGCCGTCACGTTCAGACCCGTGGGCAGGTAGGTGGCCCGCACCGCCGTCTCCACCTTGTTGACGTTCTGCCCGCCCGGACCGGAGGCGCGGTGCGTCTCATAGACGATCTGCCGCTCATCGACCTGCTGAGGCTGCATCGGGGCGATGAAGTGTACCCCCACGAACCAGTTCTTGCGGCGGTGCCACGGTCGGAAGGGGTTCTTCTGCGCCACCCACAGCACCGAACCTTCCCACGCGGAGGCGAGCGCAGACAACGCTGCCTCGTCGCCCTCCGCTGACAGTGTGGCCGAGAACATGCAGCCGTTGCTTAGTCCGGGCTCGTAGTCAATCAGTTGGCACGAAATGTTTTGGTCGTTGGCCTGATGGATGAGCTTTTCCATCACCAGGACCACCACGCGGCAACACTCTTCGGGGCCGCGACCCGATGTTATCTGAATATAAGTCTTTTCCATTTTTTTATTCATTGTTCATTCTTACTATTTTGGGATGGATTCTCCCCACCACTTTGATTAGCTGTTTTGAGGCGGACAGCACCTCGTCGATGGATTTGTAGGCCTCGGGGGCCTCCTCGGTGGAGCCGCCCAGCAGCGTGATCCCCCGTTGCGCCAATTGCCGGTTGAGGGCGTAGCGGCTGAAGCTGTTCCGCGCGTCCTGCCGCGACATGGCCCTTCCCGCCCCGTGGCTGGCCGAGCAGAGGGCTTCCTCGCAGCCGAGACCGGTCACCAACAGCCCGGCGTCGGTCATATTGGCGGGGATGATGCCTAACTCGCCCGCGTGCGCCGGGGTGGCGCCCTTGCGGTGTACGATCACTTCCGAACCGTCGGCCAACGTTTCCCGCCACGCGAAGTTGTGGTGGTTGTTCACGTTGGCTAATGGTTGCAGCCGCATTCCTTGTGCCACGTTCCGGTGTATCAGCTCGTGGCAGACCGCCGAGTACTCGCCGGCGATTTCCATGCACCGCCAGTACATCTCGCCCTCCTCGCTGTCGAGGTCGAGCCACGCGAACGGTCCGGCCTCGCGGGGCAGTCGGCACTGTGCTTTGGCGATGGCCGTGAAGTGCTCGGCGATGGCCGCCCCGAGGCCTCGGCTGCCGGAGTGCGACAGGATGGCCGTATAGCTTCCCACTGCTAACGTCAGCGGGTTGTCGGCATCCAAATGCACCTCGCAGATATCGACGAAGTGGTTGCCGCCGCCGCTGGTGCCCAACTGCCGGATGGCCTTGTCCCTCAGCTTCTTGAGAACCGGGATGGTGCGCCACTCCTCGCGGTCGAAGAGCGGGTGGTACTGCTTGAACGGCAGCACGCCCTCCATTCCGAAGGCGGTGTTGTCCCACAGCGCCTTCTCGATTCGGCCGTGGTGGTTGCAGATGTGGTCGCCGGGCGCGTCGAGGAGTGTGAGCGACATACGGCAGCCGATGTCGAGGCCCACGGCGTAGGGGAGTACGGCGTTGCGGGTGGCCAGCACGCCGCCCACGGGAAGTCCGTAGCCCGCGTGCGCGTCAGGCATCAGCGCGCCCGCCACGGTGACGGGCAGCCGCATGGCGGTCTCCATCTGCCAGAATGCCGGCGGGTCGATGAGGCCGCGTCCGAACACGGAGTAGGGGAGGGGATTCTCCCGCAACTCGTGATAGTGCACGGTCGTCTCTTCCGGCGACAGCAGTTCCGCCAACGCCCGCCAGCGCGGGTTCTGGTGTTGTTTGTATTGTTCGGGGTGCGCAATGAAGTCCTGCAGCAGCGACAAGATCTGTTCGTCGGTGAGGTGTTTGCCCTCCTGTTTCACGAACTCCAACATCCGGCTGCGGAGCACATTGTCGGTGACCCCCATTTTGGTAAGTTCTTTCTTTAAATTGCCCATTGTTCTTGCTATTAGCTTTTGGCTTTTGGCTTTTGGCTGTTCACTGGCGAGGAACTAATGACCATAACTATAACTATGACTATAACTTTTGACTACTGAACCCTCGGCCTTTGACCCTAACCAACCTTAAGTCTAAAATTTGACACGGAAATGCCATTCCGCATCGGTTAATAAAAATAAAATGTGAAAACGGCGGACACGTTCAATGTTCGCCACAATATCTGTAACAATTTGATACAGAATTGTTTTTATCGGATGTTGTCAATCTTTATTCGCATCGTTGCGCTCCTTTCTTCTTGAAATCAGGGGTTCAACTTTCGGGCGGCAAAGATACATTTTTTAATGGTTATTGGTTATGGGTTATTGGTTATTGAAAGGTTTAGGGTTTAGAGTTGGTGATTGGTGACACTGTGCGGGTCCTCTTTTCAACCGCGTTAGCGGTTGCATGTCTGTAGCCGGATGCGGACGACGTTCCCGTTTTTTGGGGAGATGGTCCGGGTCGCGGGGTTCGCGGCGCGGGGATAATTTCCGGGCGAGGGGATTGGATGGTTCGCCGCGAAACGGGGAGATGTTTCGGACGGATATAGGCATGGTTCATGAACACAGTTTGGCGGATTTTGCTACTTTTGCATTTTTAAAACTAAACAACAGAATAATATGAGAGTAGAGCCCTATATTCCTGATCCCGAGAACGATGTGTTTTTGAATAGCTATGACAACGAGATTCCGTTGGCGTGCAATGTCATCTATTATGTGGAAAGTCCGGAAAACGAGCCGTTGAATGCAGCCATGCGCGATTTGGCGAAGCAAGATGTCACGCTATTGGATGATGCAAAAATCCAGCCCTATCCGTTTAGACTTCAGTATGTTGCGCAGTCCGATTTGGATGAAGAAACTCTTCGCGCGGCCTTGATTCCCGAATATGGCGAAACGCTGTCTGCGGAGACCGTCGGCAACTTACGCCAGTATTTGTCGGACGGTCAGGGCGGCACGCTGGTGGCTCGCTGTCTGCCGACATTCTCCAGGGGCGACTTTTTCGAGGACGACAACACCGTCTGCACCTTCCCCGGATTCCGTCTCACCGCCCCCGAGAAGGCCGCAGGGAAAGTTGCGTGGTTCGCCCAAAAGGCCGCCGAACTGAACTTCTATCGTCTGACCGGTGAATCCTACCAAGACTATATCACCCCTCCGGCTCCTATTCGGGAATCCCGGTCGGGATATGGGGGATTTGGAATGCAATTAATTGTCCGGGAAAAGTCCAAGCAGGAGATCACCGATGATATGTTGCGTCACTCCGAGGCATTATCGGACTGGATTGTCAGGAACATCCAAGATAACGACGTGGCAATCTCTGTTTTGGACTTGGTGCGGAAACAATTGCGCAACAAGGGCAAATTGAAGGTGCCCTGCAAGATTAAAGTCAAGGACAAGAGCATCTACCGGATTCTTCCCAAAAACGAGCTGAAAAAGTTGTCAATCGGACGGGGCGCTATCCCCAGGATGCTGTACGTTTTCTACCTGATTCAGATCAAGCGTGCGGCAAAGGATGCCCGCCAGCCAAGGAATATCGCGCAAGTGAATCTCGTGGATTATAAAGACGATTTGTTGCACATTTACAAGAATATCGGTTCCAACAGGGATGCCGACATGCACAGCATCGAGTCGGTATGGGACAAAACCACTGGCACTTTCTCGAGTGCCTTGTGGTCCATCCGCAACTGTTTCGAAGACATCTTTGATGTAAACAGTCTGCTGCCCAAGTGTTACACCATAGAGATTGTGGACGAGGACAAGATGGGCAGAAGTTTGTACGGCATCCAGCTTGACCCTGACGACATCGAGTTGGGGTATCCTTACGACAGGATGGTGTAAGACGGCCTTTCCCTGCTACTAGCAGAAATCAACCCCCTGTCCGTTGATTTCCGACCTTTGCGGCGTCAAATTCAAACAAATAGTATCATGAGAGATAACAAGAATTTCAACGCCCTCAAGACCTTGACCGAGGTCGCCAAACTTATGGAGAGCTCCACCGACAGGATGATCCGGCTTTACGATCCCGAGTTCACGGCTTCCGGGAATGCCGACGAGCGCTCCAGACGGAAACCGGACAACCAGCTCATCAGCGCGATGGAACCGCAGCTGCGCGAACAGGTGGACCAGCTCGGCCGCTTCCTGAAGACCACCCCGCTGGAAACCCTGCTCTTCGTGGCGGTCTTCGCCATCCAACTGATCAACAACAGCAGTGTCGATACCCGCGACATCAGCCGCTACCTCGACATCAACGGGCTGGACTTCCTGCCGCTGAAGCCCGTGCTGCATTCGCTGCTGAAAAAACGCCTGATCCGCGTGGTGAACCGCCGTCGCAGCACCAACGACTATATCGTGGCCGACACCGTGGAGCACTCGCTCCTCCTAAACAAACCGGTGAAACGGATGAAAGCGCAGGAGATGGACCAGTTCCAGTTCTGCAACCTCGTCTCCGGACTTATCGAGTGCCGCAGCAACGAGGACTTTGACACGCGTGAGCTTTTCATCCAGGTTGAAAGGGAGGAGGAAGCCAACCCCCACATCAAATTAGTGAAAGAGTTGCGGAAACTTTCGCTCGACATTGAGGACAGAACCCTCTTTTATGAAATCTGCGACGATTTCGTCCGCGACCGCCGGCGCAACACGGGGGTGGAATGCACTCTGAACGACATCTACGACAATCTGCGCCATCGTTTCGACATTGCCAAGAACATTATGAGTCAAAGCCATCCGCTCATGCAGTCTGAGCTGGCGGAACTGCTCCCCGCCAAATTCCTCGCCGAGGCGGAGATCTCTCTGACCGAAAAGGGCAAGCGCCTGCTGTTGGGTGAGGACTACGACCTTTTCTGCGGCAAGGGCGGCACCGACAAGCGGCTGACCACACCCGACAAGATTCCCGCCCGCGAACTATTTTTCAGCGAGGAGCTGTCGGCAGACCTCGACTTCGTGAAGGAGAGTCTGCAGGAGGAGAAATTCGTGGAGCTGCAGAAGCGGTTGGAGGAGAACTCACTGCCCAAGGGCGTGGCGATGCTCTTCCATGGGCTGCCCGGCACCGGCAAGACCGCCGCGGTCGATATGATCGCCAAAGCCACCGGCCGCAGCGTCTATCACGTCGATATCGCCGCCTCCAAGACCTGCTGGTTCGGCGAGAGCGAGAAGCTCTTCAAGCGGATCTTCACCGACTACCGCCGTATGTGCGAGACCGAGGAACGCAAGCCCATCCTGCTGTTCAACGAAGCCGACGCGCTCTTCAGCAAGCGCCGCGATGTGGATTCCGGCAGCTGCGCCCAGACCGAGAACGCCCTGCAGAACATCCTGTTGGAGGAGATGGAGACACTGGACGGCATCCTCATCGCCACCACCAACCTGTGCGACAACTTCGACAATGCTTTCGAGCGCCGCTTCCTCTTCAAGGTGAAGTTCGGGCAACCCAGCACGGAGGCCAAAAAGTCCATTTGGAAGAGCAAACTCCCGTGGCTCACGGAAGAGCAGTGCGGGCAGTTGGCGGCGAAATACGACCTCTCGGGCGGCGAGATCGACAACATCGTGCGCAAGAGCATGATGGAGGAGGTGCTGAGCGGCAACCGTCCCGACGTGGCGATGTTGGAGGCTTGGTGTCGCGGCGAGAAGCTGACAAGGAAGGGCGGGAAAGCGATTGGGTTTGCGTGTTGAGCAATGCTGAATTATGAATGCTGAATAATTAAAATCCGCTACTCGCAAAATAACCCGTATCTCAAAAAACCGAACTATTTTTGCCGCGTCAAAGCAATTCACCAATCACAAGACTATGAACATCCTATACCTGCACGGATACGGCTCGTCAGGGCAGAGCAGCACCGTGGAATACCTGAAAAAGTCCCTGCCAGATTACTATCACATCGAAGCCCCCGACATTCCTGTCGATCCGGCGGAGGCGCTGCCGTTACTCAAGCATCTTTGCGAGGAGAAGCGTTTCAGCGTCATCATCGGCACGAGCATGGGCGGCATGTACGCCCACCAACTGCCCGCCGACTTCGTGCGCATCTGCGTCAACCCGGCGCTCCACCTCTCCGAAATCACCGATGTGATGAAAGTGGGCACCTTCGATTTCTTCCAGCCCCGCAAGGACGGACAGACCCAGTACACCATCACGGAGGAGATCATCCAACACTATCGCGAGATGGAGGCGCACCAGTTCGATGGCTGGAAGGCGGATGCCCCCGAGAACGTCCTCTGTATAGGGTTGTTCGGCACACGGGACACCATCGTGAACTGCCGCGAGGAGTTCACGCGCTACTATCCCAACGTTCAGACCTTTGACGGCGAGCACCGCATGAACCAGAAGGTGGTGAAAAATGTGGTGTTGCCCATCATCAAACGGTTAGAGGGGTACCGTCGGGAGGCGGGACTGCTCGGGCAATTGGAAAACTGCACCCGCTTCTGTCCCGAAGATTACGACACTTGCCAGTTCTGCCAAAACTACGGCGGACATACGCTGTGCGGCGACCAACCGCTCCAATTCATGAAACGCTATTTCGTGGAAAAAGAGAGGCAACGGCTTCTACAAGGAGGGCTTGTCGTACAGCCAAAGGAAGAGGAACCCGTGATTCATGTCGGCGATGCGGTGTTTGGTTTCAGTTCTGATTACCGAAAACCCTATAAAGGCAAAATCACGGAAATTGTGAGTTATACCGACAAAAATCACTACGAAGCCAATATATCCATGCGTCCGTTCTATGGCCTGCCTGTTGAAACCCGAATCGTGATGGACGGTCTTTTCGACACGCCACGGATGAGTTTGGGCATCAAATCCATCAAATTCGCCGAAGGAGAGAAGGCGGAACGGCCAGTGGAAATGCAAGTCGAGGAGCTGTCGGCACACTCCGGCATAGCGCCGATGGTGTTTTTGGACAAAGACAGTGCCAAGAAAGCGGCACGGGAATACCTTGAATATCAGAAAGAATTGGATGACAATGCGATAGGAAATTTGGACGGTGATTTTTTCTGGAATTGCGATTTGTAAAATTGGCGATGCCCAGTCCGCATCAGTGTTTCCCGTACAATCACAATGTAAATAACAACCATAATGAAAGAACCCACCAACAAGAATACAAACGCCAGAAAGGCAACAAAAGCCGAGCACGAGGAACTGATGGATATCATGCGTGAGATAGCAAAAAAAGAAAGAGAGACGCAGCTGGCAGAATACCAGCGGCTCATAGATGAATCAGAGGGGTGTTATACCCCCGACACTTTCGACAAGATGTTGCCTTTGGCCGAGGAAGGTCTTCCTGAAGCACAATGCTTTGTAGGGGAATACCATGAGTATTACAACCAAGAAGCGGATCACAAAGAACAAGCAGAGTACTGGTTTCGGCAAGCGGCGGAGCAGCACTATCCGCCTGCCGAACTTGCCTTGGGAGAATGGCTCTACTATGGACGCCACACTTTTAAAACCGATCCCGAGTGCGAGCAATGGTTGCTTCTGGCTGCCGAACACAGGAAAGCTCGCGCCTGCTACTTTCTTGGCGAGCTGGAGAAAGACAAGGGTGATATGGCAGAAGCGTGTCGATGGTGGCTGAAGGGATCCGAAGGCGACGACGAATGGTCGCAACGCGAGCTGGCCTTCTGTTACGAAACCGCACAAGGGGTTCCCTACGACCTCGATGCGGCCATAGCGTGGTACAAGCGGGCTGCCCTGCACGAGTTCTGCATCGGCAACGTGGATGCCTGCTACCAGATAGCCGTTCTCAAGAAGTACGCAATGGAAAAGTTCGCCAATCTAAGCGACTGGGCATCGGATCGCTTTTGGGAGGGAGAAAAGGAGATGCTGCGCGGAAATCTGGCCGAAGCTGTAAGTTTATGGCGATGGACACCCGACCCGCGTGCGATGGTGATGGAAGCATGGCAGATGCTGCACGTGGTGGAGGGAGTTGTGGAAAAGGAGGGGGATGAGTATTTCGATGACGAAATGTTTTTTGAGGAGGAGGAAGATGCCATCGAGGCGGTGGCCAAATTCTTCTCCAAGCAGAAACACCCTGCCGCCTATTACCTGAAAGGATACCTCTACGAGCAGGGTATCTGCTACATCAAAAAGAATATGACCAGAGCCAGACACTGGTACGAGAAGGCGGCAGCGGCCGGCGACGAGGTGGCGGCGTGGAAACTGAAGCAGCTGGAATGCCATCCATAATATGCTCTCGTGTGAAGAGGATTCCATTTGGCGTAGCCACGTGCCCTCGCGGGCAGGAGGTTCCGCTCGACGCTGGCGCGTCTTGCGGAATGGTGCAACGCACTCGGGAAAGAAATGGGAAAAGACGGGCGGCGGCCGGAACAGATCCGGCCACGGCACTACTCTCCCCGCCGCCCGTCTTTTCCCTTGGTTCGTCCGGCGGTGCGCACCATTCCGTTTGGCCAGACTGCTATGACGAAAAGGGATTGCACTGACAGATGTCACCGTACTGATGAGAGAAGGAGAAGGTGACCGGCCAAACGGAATCTCTGGCTCGCGAGGGGAGGGTGGCGGCGGCGCACGACCAACTGCGGGGACGCAGTTGGCTCCATGCCTGCCACCACGGCGGCCGGAAAAATCTGCTACTCGCAAAAATCATCCCCTTGTTTCCCAATGTTGTACTTTTGCACCGTAAAATCATCAATTAAAAAAACGGAAGAAGACTTTGTTAAATCAATGCTGAAATTGCACACTTCTGGTGTGTTTTGAAAGACAACATACATTATGGCTAAAATTAAAAAATTAACAGTTGCTGAACTGAATCAAATCATCGAAAAGAACATCCGAAAGATAAACGGTGTAGATGAAAAGCCTCAGTCAAAAGGCTTTAGAATCATCATGGATTCTATCCAAATCGTACCTACCCCGTACGAGGACATACGCTTTATGTTCTTCGCCACTAAACCTGAAGGAAATGTCGTGCAGGTGCTCTTCAAGGTGAACCACATCCAGATGAATGCAGCAAGGGATATTGTTCTCGACGGAGATGTTGTTCTTGGAAATGAACGATTTAACGGAAAAATGCACGTCAAGTCGCACAGTTGTGAAAATGAGAGAACCTATCTCAAGCACAAGAATGTTACGTATGTGCTGAAACCAGACAGAAGGACGTCAGAGCAATGGACGTTTATGCTGGACGAATTCAACCGAATATACACCGACATAGACCTTCACAAATGCAACCTGACATCGATGGAAGTCCACGATGAACTGCAGTCGTACATAAACAATTATTCCACGAGCGCCTCCACCAACTCTTGGATTTGGAATCCCGACAAGGATTTTAACATTTACGTTGAGCCCTACGGTGACGGGTATGGGGTGTTTTTGGGAAAATGCCTGAAATACTGCATCAGCGATGAGAACATTGCGAACAGAGTCTGCGAAATTCTCAAGAAAGACGTGGCAACTTTGCTCATGTGTCGCTATCCTGTGCGTCCCAAACTGGAGGATGACTGTCGATGATGGTAAAAACGGGTTCTTCGAGGCACGAAGAGTGTCGGTAGGGCTACTCGTGATAGAAGAACTGACATTGTCCGATGGGGAGTCCGAATCGGATGGCCCGCTCCCCGGATGAGGACAATTTTTTCGCCAGCGTTCCATCGGCACGCTACAAAGATAAAACTCTGATAAATAAGATTATGGGCTTAGATGTTTATTTCAGAAGAGAATACAGGCAGGGCAAGTTTGTCTATCTGCTTGATGATGATGAGAAAACAGCGTGGATTGCCAAAGGCCGTATTGGACGTTGCCGCTGCTACCGTCTGCCCGACCACGTGATGGTTGACGGGGAACGCTATACTGTTGATAGTGTGGAAGCGGGGGCGTTCAACCGCCCGCGTACACTCCGACATTTGATTGTGCCCGGCACTTTCAACTATGTGGACGAATGGGCGTTTCTTTGCAACAATTTGCGTTCCGTGCATATTGGCAAAGGGCTGGATTATTTAGATAACTGGACTTTCTGCCATTGCAACAAACCGCGATTTTTCCACATTGACAAAGGTAACCCGCATATAAAATATGGAAACGGGATGGTTTTGTCAAAGGACGGGAAAAAATTGTTGGCTGCTTACACGAAATGCTCTCACGTCGTCATTCCCGAAGGTGTTGAGGAGGTCAACCAATATGCTTTCAGCGGTTGCATAAAAATGGAGACCCTCACCCTGCCGAGCACTTTGTTAAGGACGAGAGACAATAGTTTCAGTAGTTGTACGAAACTCCGAAGCGTAATATTTCCCGAAGGTTTTGAAAGATGTGGAACACAAAGTTTTATGGAAGACGACAGTTTGACAAATGTCGATTTGCCCAGTACACTTATTGATATGGGATTTGAAACATTTGTGGACTGCTTAAATCTGAGAACCGTTGTGCTACGGTCGCCCCAAAAGCTAGAGTGTAAAGGCAGTTTTGGCGCATGGGATAATGATATCCCTCTGCAAAATGCAATCCTGTATGTGCCGGCAGGCCTCGTGGAACAGTACCGGCAGGACCCGGAATGGGACGTGTTCAAGCACATCCTGCCGATAGAAGAATTGCCAAATCAATAGAATATCACCGCAAATTATACCAAATAATTAATGCTATGGACCACTATACAGGAAACATCACCCCAGGGAAGGACATCATCTTTGTGTTCGGGAGCAACCCGGAAGGGAAACATGGCGCGGGCTCGGCCAAGGTTGCCCTCCAGAAGTTCGGTGCCAAGTACGGCAAGGGCGACGGCCTGCATGGACAATCGTACGCACTGATAACCACCGAGATGCGCAAAGGGTGGCCGCGCATCACCTTGGAACAGATCACCGACAACGTGCGTCGCTTGTACGAGGTGGCGAGGAAGATGCCGGACAAGCGGTTCATGGTGGCCTACCGCAACCAGCCCGACCAGCGGACCTTGTGCGGCTACACGGGTGCGCAGATGATGAAATGCTTCCTTTCCGCCGGCGACATCCCTGACAACATCTGGTTCAGCGAGGAGTGGTACAAGGCCATCCATAATATGCTCTCGTGCGAAGGGGATTCCGTTTAGAGTATCCTTGTGCCCTCGCGGGCAGGAGGTTCCGCTCGCTCACTGCGTTCGCTTGCGGAATGGTGCAACGCACTCGGGAAAGAAAAGGGAAAAGACGGGCGGCGGCCGGAACAGATCCGGCCACGGCACTATTCTCCCCGCCGCCCGTCTTTTCCCTTCCTTCGTCCGGCGGTGCGCACCATTCCGTTTGGCCAGACTGCGGTGACGAAGGGCGACGGCACTGGCGGATGTCACCGCGCTGACGATAAAAAGAGGAACTGGCCGGCCAAACGGAATCTCCGGCTCGCAAGGGCAGGGGATTACTCGATACGAAAACCTTGGTTTTCCTCCATTATCTCGTCAATAACACGCTTTACTTGGTCTGCCCAAGGTGTCGGCTTCTCGCAAAATCCGTTTTCTGTGACTAACTCTTTCCACTCGGGATTTCTTTCGTTGATGAGTTTGATTTTTTCTGCCCTCTTCATGTTCTTTATCTCATTTTCACGCTGGATTGCAGAGTTGTAATCGGGAAACTCTTCGAAATAAACGCAATACTCGCAGTTGTAACGATCAGAGAAGGAACCTTTGTAATAATGATTCTTGTGTTGTGCCACCCGTTTGACAATGTCAACAGTGCTACCAGTGTATAACACGTTGTGGTACTTGTTGGTCATGATATATGCGTATCCAGATTTCATGGTTTTTTTCGGCAAGAATAACAAAAGCTTTGATTGCGACGATAAGAAAAAAGATAAAAGCCATTGGATTTCCCTCAGAAGTGTTGCACAACGTATCCACGTGCCCTGGCGAGCAGGAGGTTCCGCTCGACGCTGGCGCGTCTTGCGGAATGGTGCAACGCACTCGGGAAAGAAATGGGAAAAGACGGGCGGCGGCCGGAACGTCCCAGGCCACGGCACTATTCTCCCCGCCGCCCGTCTTTTCCCCTTCCCCCGTCCGGCAGTGCGCACCATTCCGTTTGGCCTGGTTGCGGTGACGAAGGGCGACGGCACTGACGGATGTCACCGCGCTGACGAGAGAAGGAGAAGGTGACCGGCCAAACGGAATCTCTGGCTCGCGAGGGGAGGGTGGCGGCGGCGCACGACCAACTGCGGGGACGCAGTTGGCTCCATGCCTGCCACGGCGACAGCGGAGAAAAATCGCTACTAGCAAAAAAACACCTTCTGTTCCCCAATGTTGTATTTTTGCACCGAAAAAAGTAGTTTCCTGTATTTTTTGAACTTTTGCGGGTATAAACAATAAAAACATAGAATTATGACTAACGAAGAGAAAATAGCGGAATTGATTAAAGTCAGTAAAATGCCATCCGAAGAACGAATTGCTTACATTAAGCAATCTATTGCAAAAAGCAAAAAGAAAAATACCATCAATGAGGATAATGAAAACGATGAAGGACCGATTCAAATAGGGGACGACCCCGATGAGTTTTATCGGAAACTCGGTGCTATGCCGTTTAAGGAGTTTGCGGAAAAGATATACGGTCTTAAACCCGATGAAAAATAATAAAGACTTCCGGGAGGCGTTCAAGCCGAAGAAGGATGAATTAACCGAATATCTGAACAACAAGTATAAGGGCAAGTTCAAAGAAAAAGAGAATTAACCATATCAGATTGTTATGAAAACCGTTTTTGAATTAATAAGGATTTACACCAACAGCAAAACGCGCTATCCACTTCGGAAAAGTCAGATAAACACTATGGGGTTGTTTTCAACTTTAGCCAAAGCGGAAGCGCAAATGATTCAAGACGCGGAAGGATACTACGAGAGTGAACAGGAACGCCTGAAAGACATTGCAGAGAAGGAAGAATACCGTAACGACGAGAAACGGTTCGGGCACGATGTCGTGTTGGCGTACAGGATCACGGAATACGAACTTGACACAGAGGTGTGGAAATGTAGCAGCACCCAGTCGGTGCGCACCTACACCGCCGACGGGAAGCCCAACGACGAATCTCTGCTGGATTACCAATGCGAACGCCATTTCAAGGGCCGCACCCCCGAGCAGATCCGATTCCGGCCTGGCGACATCGTGGAGGTGATTGACGAATGGGGAGCGGAGCTCTGTGTGGTAGGTCACGCACAGCCCACCACAGAGGACTACGCCAGTTATCGTAAACGTTGCTGGGAAGATTGCATGAAGGATTGCCAAAAATCATGTCGCGACAAAAGCGTTGAGGTCAAGGAGGAGAATTGCATATTCCATTGGGACTACAGCGATGACTGCTACTTGGTTTACTCCTTAGGCGAGGGCGACACCCACTTCCACCCCGAATCGCCGAAGGTGTTCCGCCCCACCAAGCCGGTGCCGAAAGCGTTGCGGGAGAAACTGAAAGCGAAATACGAGGAAATGCTACGGCTTTATGGGGCAAACTAAAATCGTTCGCCAGCGTTCCATCGGCACGCTACAAAGATAAAACACTATTGATGATGAACGAGAAAGAAAACGAACAAAATCGTATTACCGAATCTGAATTGGTTGAAACACTTCAGAATCTCAACAAATACAGAGAAAAAATCGCACAAATGAAGCCCGAAGATTTCAAGCCGACAGGCGAATACTTCCAAATAGAGGGAACCACATTCCAACTGAAGATGTCCCCTGAAGCCAGCCGTGGAGACTTGCTATACGTTCTTTCGTATATAAGGGATCTTGTGAAAAGGAAACTGCGAACACTGTCATCAGAAGAAGAGGATAAACCAAAAGAAAAAAACAACAAAGCTATGGATAAAGAAAAAGTCAAAGACTATCTGTGGAACTACTTCTTCCCCATCACCTCAGCCTCGGAAGAAGAACGACGGGGAATGTACCGTTGTGCCATCGAGGACGGCTATCTGCTCTATGAGGACGACCTCTACGAATGGGAGCGCAAGCAGCAATGGGAAGAGTTTGACCGGCTCATCGACGAGATGATAAAGGATTACGCGAAAAGCGTGTTTGAAGACAGGAAGAGAGATTTCTCCCGATGTTACGACGAGCCGATGTTCTCGCCGCAACTGCGCTGGAACGAGAAGTACCTCACGCCTGAATTAGAAAGCTTCACCCCCATCATCGCCATCCAGGATTTGGTGGACTACAAGTATGTCGTGTGTGCCCTCCCCGATGAAAAGGTGGACTTTATGCTGATGCAAAAGGAACGCACCCCCGTCGTGGTGGCGCAATACGACTCGTTAGACGAGATGGTGCGCGACGGATGGTGTGTGGGAAGCTGAAAATAAAAGTTTTCCTATCTTTGCCGCGAAAATGCAGTTTAACAAAGCAATTTTACCGAAATGGAATCAGATGCACAGAAAAAATTAGATGTTATGAGGTCAGAAGAGATGGTAAGTGCCGACAACCTCCAAGAATCGCTTGGTGCCGAATCGGTCGAACCGTGGGATGGCTCGTTTTATGTCGAAGGCGACGACGAACCCCTCATCGTCAAACCGAACCATACGACGTTAGGGGAGTTGGAGCGTATGCTGGATGATGTGGAGGATAAAAATCAAATGGTGGAAGAGTTGTTGGAATGGGTCTCCATACGCACAAAGGGGAATGTTGACCTTGCGGCCACGTTGATGAAAAAGGGGTTGCGGAGGCTGAACAACAAAAACAAACAGAAGGATCCGTGTCGTATTATCGTGAAAGAAAATGGAATCTTTGTCGAACTTCCCGACCAAAAAACTCAAAAAGTGACATTCGGGCGGGGAAACCTGTCGAAAACGCTGTATGTCTTTTTCCTTCGCCAGATTGTGCGAGCCACGAAGGACAATACGATTCCGTGTTGTCTCTCGCAATTTGAGATGGGGGATTACAAGGAGGAGTTGATGTTCATTTACCAAAACGTCAGCGGCAAGCACGGGGACATCCAGGAGGTGGAATCGTGGTTGGAGAAGGGCACGGTCTCCAACAACTTCGCGAACGCCACTGCCTCCATCCGGAAGTATTTCGACAAGCTTTACGACAACTATGTCATCAAGTACAAATGGGAGAAATGCTACAGTGTTGAAATCATGGGGACGGACCGTCGCGGCAACCCGCGCTACGGCATAAAACTCACCCCGGACGATTTCGTGCTGAAGTGGCCGTTTGAGGTGTAATGACCAGCGAAACGGGGTCTTTGGCATTTCGATTTTTTTGCTACCTTTGCGCTTTCAATAGAATTATCAACGAAAAACTGTAAATATCAGAGAAATAGAGTAATTAACATAGTATAAACCATAGCGTTAACTATTATTCGCGTTCAAAGAAAAAAGCGTAGGAAACTGTTTTCTTGAAAAACGGATAAAGTTCGCGGCGAAGCCGTAAGGCGGAAGTCCGCAATGCATCTCTATAAAGTTTGCCCAAAAAGGTGTGAACTAATCTATAGAGATGCAGCGGGTTTCTCCTACGCTTCCCGCGAACGCGAGTAGAGAGGTTCGCACCTTTCTTTTTGCCGTGAGTGATTGATAGTCGCGCTGCAAAAATCAATCTTTATGGCAAATAAAAATTTAAAACAAGCGAAAAAAAACAAAAAAGATGAGTTTTATACGCAATATTCAGATATTCAAAATGAGATGTCCGCATATTTGGAGTTTAACCCAGATGTGTTCAGAAACAAGACGATACTATTGCCTTGTGACGACCCAGAATGGAGCAATTTTACAAAATACTTTGCCCTGCATTTTGAGGAATACGGATTGAAAAAACTGATTAGCACGAGTTATGCTATAGAAAGCAAAAAACTTGACATTGAATGGCAACCGACATTATTTGAGGTTGAAAATCCAAATTATGATATTGACAAGACTAAAATCAAGGGCAAAATTTTTACATTGGAACGTGACACGAACAACAATGGTAGAATAGACATAGACGATCTGGAATGGAGATATTTGGATGGCGATGGTGACTTTAGAAGCACTGAAGTGAAAGCATTGAGAGACGAGGCGGACATCATTATCACAAACCCACCTTTTAGTTTGTTTAGAGAATTTTTGAAGTGGATAATTGATGCAAATAAGCAATTTGTTATCATTGGTAATCAAAATTCTATTGCTTGTAAAGAAATTTTTCCTCTAATTAAAGACAATAAGATGTGGTTGGGTAAGGGGTTTAAAGGTGGCGCTGGTCATTTTATTAGTAAATATGAGGATGTGGCAACGGCATCAGACCACAAAGAAGGGATGATTCGTGTTTCTGGCGTTGTTTGGTTTACAAATATTGAACACGGTCGCAGACACCAACCTATGCAGTTGATGACAATGGCAGACAATATCAAATATAGCAAACACAAAGAGATACAGAATATCGGTTATCAAAAATATGATAATTATGATGCTATTGATATCCCAAAATCAGATGCTATACCAAGCGATTATGATGGCGTGATGGGCGTTCCAGTCACTTGGTTGTATAAGTATTGCCCAGAACAGTTTGAAATTTTAGGATGCACACAAAGAGGATGCCACGATCTTGTTCCAGATACTAAAAAATATGATGACTATTGGGAAATGAAACAGAATGGAGAAAAAACAGGTTGTTCTGGAAGTAAAACAAATGAAAACCCCAATATTGAAAAGAATGATGGAAAAAACAATTATTTTGTGAACAAACATGGGCATATTGTTCAATCCGCTTATTCAAGAATATTCATCCGTAAAAAAATATAAAAATGAAAACCACATTAAAAGAGTACACAATCCAAGAAATATGCGAAGGTTTCGTATATAATGAGTTGGAAGGAAAAGGTTTGTTCGGTTTGAATGGGAAACTGACCATTCAGCCAGAATACCAAAGGAATTACATTTACAATGACGGAAAGAAAGATGTTGCAGTAATTGAATCCGTACTGAAATCGTATCCTCTCGGACTCATTTATTTCAACAAAGTGGGTGACAGGCTTGAGGTGTTGGACGGACAGCAACGTATAACCTCTTTGGGCCGTTTTGTCACCAATAAATTGGACATTAAAGACACAACCGGCAGGGAACAGACTTTTCGAAGTCTACCAAAAGACAAAAAGGACCTCATCAATAATTCAAAACTGTTGGTATATATATGCGAAGGTACTGAATCTGAAATAAAAGAGTGGTTCAAAATTATCAATAAAGAAGGCGTTTCATTAAATTCGCAGGAATTATTGAATGCCGTATATTCCGGACCATTTGTCACCAAGGCAAAGGAGGTTTTCAGCAATTCACAAAACTCAAACATACAGAAATGGAGTGCGTATGTCAACGGACCTGCAAATCGGCAGAAATTCCTTGAAACAGCGTTGGATTGGGTCAGTAATGGAAATATTGAGAAATATATGTCAAAACACCGTTACGACACAGATATAAATGAATTGGAAACATATTACAACAGCGTTATTGATTGGGTTGACAATGTTTTCCCAACCGTGAAAAAGGAGATGTGTGGATTGGAATGGGGAAGACTATATGAAACGTATCACAAGAATCCATATAACAAGGCAAAAGTTGGTATGGATGTTGACAGATTGTATGTCGATGATTTTGTGTATAATAAAAAGGGAATTTTTGAATATGTTTTGGGTGGGTGCATAGACAACAAGTTGCTGGAAATCCGTATTTTTGACAAATCCACAAAAACGACCGTTTATTACCGTCAAACTGTTGCAGCAAAGGCTGCTGGCGAGTCCAACTGTCCATTGTGCGCTCTCGGTCATGATGCCACCCGCACCAAAATATGGAAACTCGAGGAAATGGATGCCGACCATGTGACAGCTTGGAGCAAGGGCGGCGCTACCAGCATCGCCAACTGCCAGATGTTGTGCAAAACGCACAACAGGGCTAAAGGGAATCGGTAGTTGATTTCCGTTTTTACTATTTTGCCATTCTCCCTTCCGCCGCCCATATCAAGAAGACGGATTCGACATGAAATTTCGCGACCTGTGCGGTTAACTGGTGGAGATTCCGCTTCGACACTTCGTGCCTTGCGGAATGGTGCGCCGCGCACGGGGGCTAAAGGGGAAAAAGAAGGGCGGCGGAACTGATAAAGTAGCAGCCCTCACAAAAATATCGTCATATACACGGGGACGTAAACCACGTCGCCGTTGTGGTTTCGCCCCATCGCTGTTTTCATTCCCAAACCCGATCTGGAAAATTTACTATTCAAAGTGTAATTGTTAAATTAAATATTGCAATATGTTGATTGACAGCAAGGAATAAAAAAACGCCAATCCCTTGACAAATTCAAATATTCGTTGTATCTTTGCCATCGAATTATTACAGTGTTATGAGCAAGAAATCTATAAGATTCTACAATGACCACGTGGTTCGTGCGGTTTGGGATGAGGAGAACTCCAAATGGTGGTTCTCGGCCACGGACATCGTGCGCGCCATTAA
>Ga0310691_10001171_pt1 | contig 41984 bp, 31 predicted proteins | sample 176DNAGHGlowgp2_FD_203887 | JGI IMG/M metagenome (GOLD analysis project Ga0310691, IMG submission 203887) | Sheep rumen microbial communities from Palmerston North, Manawatu-Wanganui, New Zealand - 1766 DNA GHGlow gp2 (v2) (version 2) | ecosystem: Host-associated > Mammals > Digestive system >... | reverse complement strand
TCATGTATTTCTCTCCCGAGCAGTGCGATGATGTTTTCCCGCTCGTCAAGGCCGAGTTAGGTTTCTAAACGTCATTTTAAATAATGACAAAGGGGACGGCAAATTTGCCGCCCCCTTTGTTGTCATAAAGAATCAACTTTACTATTAGTTCTCTTCATTTATTTCGTTTCCACGAAGCTTCATATCGCTTGTGACACCTTTGGTCACCTCGATGTAAAGGCCATCGCTCAGGCCAACTTCGACTGGAATACGCTCAAAGCTTTGTGGCTTGGCGGTCTCACTCGATGTGAGGCGATAGACAAAGGTTGAATCTCCTTCAAACTCAATGGCAGTTTCCTGAATGGTGAGTGCCTGGTCTCGACGCTCGAACTCAATCTTTGCATTTGCACTGTACCCAGCTCGTACAACAATCGTGTCGGGAATCTGTGCTGCAGCCTTGATCTCGAAGAGGATAGCGCCATTACTCTCGTTGCCCTTTGGCGAGATGTATTCGAGCGTAGCAGGCAATGTCACGCCCTGAATAGCTCCGATAGTGAGATCGATATGCATACCTTGGCGCAGTCGTCCCACTTCGGTTTCGTCAATATTGCCACGGAAAATGATATTGCTCATATCAGCCACCGTGGCCACTGTCGTACCTTCGTTGAACGAGTTCGCATTGATGACCGAAGTACCAATTTTGACAGGGACTTCGAGAATTGTGCCCGAAATAGTGCTTCGAACAATGGTGGTATTGATCTTGCCCGAACGTTTGCTGATGCCATCGGTCACAATATCGAGCTGATCCTGTGCGGCTTGTCGCGACTCGATGGCCTTGTCGAGCGCATTCTGGCTCTTTTCGAACTCTTCGTGCGAAACGAGCCCCTTCTCATGCAGGGTCTTCAGTCGGTCGTGCTCGCGCTGGGTCTCTTCAAGAGTTAACTGCGCAGTGCGCACATTGCTTTGTGCATTGTTGAGTTGTGCCATATCGGGGATAACTGCAACCTTCGCAATCGGATCATTCTGCTTCACCTTGTTGCCTGCCTCAACATAAAGTTCGGTGATGATTCCCTGGATCTGAGGCTTGATGTTCACCTCGTCGCGAGGCTCCACCTTGCCACTAGCAACACTAGTCTTCACAATGTCACGCGTTTCAGGTGCAAGCACTTCGTAGACCTTCACCTTGGGCTGTGCCTGCTGATAGAGGTAATAGAAAGTGTAAAGGACAAACAGTCCTATCACGCACCAGACAGCAATATTGATGTACTTCTTCATATTATATAGTGGTTTTATTTTGTTCTATTGATTCTAGATTTTCTAGATATCTAGATTATCTAGACTAACTGTTTTCTGCACCATCACTCTTCCCTAAGCGCCTCGATGGCCTTGATTTTCATCGCACGCTTTGCTGGCATCCAGCCGGCAAGCAGTCCGCCGATGATGATGACGAATGTTGCTGCCAAAGCTACCGAGAACCCTATCTGAGGATTGCCCAAGGGATAATCTTCCAAGGGATTTGCCTCTATAATCTTGCCTGCCAGACGGAGGAGCCAGACTCCTGCCATCAGGCCGGCAAGGCCTGCCGAAACTGTCAGCACCAGGCTTTCGGCCAAAATCTGACGCACGATGGTCTGTGGCTTGGCACCCAAGGCCCTGCGAATGCCAATCTCCTGTGTGCGTTCCTTGACGGTCACCAGCATAATATTCGAGATACCAATCAGTCCGGCGAGCAGCGAGCCACATCCTACAATCCAAAGCAGAATGTCCAAGCCTCGGAAGAGCAACGAGAATGCTGTGACCAGATCGGCAAGATTGATGGTAAAGAAGGCACTCTTGTCGTCGGGATGCACATAGTGGTGATCCTTCATGATGCTGAGTATCGGCTCCTGCCATTCGCTGACCGGATACTTGTCTCTCAGTGTGAAAACACACAGGTCAATCTGCGAACCTTCGTTATACATCAGTTGCTCGGTATTGATAGGTAAGAGCAGCGAGCGATCCAAATCGGTGCCGATGGAAACCAATTCGGACAGTTTCTTGGCAACGCCTACGATGGTGTAGGAAATGCTGCCCACTTGCACCATCTGTCCACAAGGGTCGCCTCCACCCGGGAAAAGAGTCTCGTAGGTCTGTCGCCCAATGACACACACTTTGCGTCGTTCACGTTGATCCACTTCATTCAGATAGCGGCCATAGATCATCTGCGTAGGCAGTACGTGGTAGTAACTCGGCGTTGTGCCCACTACTGAGGCATCGTAATTGAATTCTCCAACATTCGCATTCTTGGTTCCGGCAAAGTTGATGGGAGTAATAAAGCGAATCTTGTCGGGCATCTCGTTTTTCACAAGCTGCATATCGATGTTATCGACTGAGATTCGGCGGTCTCGGCCAAAGCCCTTGTACGAAATCGTAGTGCGTGATCCCATCACAAAGATACTATTGCTCGGGACACTCTTGATACTGTCCAGAAGTCCACCTGTGATGCTCGCACCGAAACCAAGCAGCAGAATCAGCATCAACAACCCCCAGAATACACCGAAGGCCGTCATCAGCGAACGCCACTTGTTGCGGCTAATTGTCTGCCATATTTCTTGCCAAAGTTCTTCCATATCAATTCGCAGCCAAAGCTTCCACAGGTTTGATACTTACAGCCCGCTTGGCGGGAATATATCCTGCTATCATACCGGCAATGACCATCACGAAGGTAGCCATCAGAACGGTCTTGAAATCCACCGTCGGGTCCTTGAACATTGCTGCTCCATCGCCCCCACTCATCTTGAGGATAGCATCGACACCTTTGGTCAAAAGAGTACCTACCAGCATACCTATGTAGCCGAAGACCAGTGCGATGGCAACCGACTCGAGCAGCACCAGCGAAACAATCTGACGAGGTCGTGCTCCCAATGCCTTGCGGATACCGAACTCGCGAGTCCTTTCACGGACGGTAATCAACATAATGTTCGAGATACCTGTCACGCCAGCTATCAGCGTAGCGATACCGATAAGCCAGATGAATAGTGTGATATAACGCAGGATGCGCATTGTCTGCAGGTAGTCCTCATACGAATTCCATACCCAATAGGCATTTCTGTCCTGCGGATCGTAACGCTTGGAACTTGACAAGACAGTCTTCAGGGCCTTGTTGAACTCCTCATTGGCCTCCGGAGTCTCGAGGTTCTTCACTAGAAAGGTGATCCTCGAAAAATGTCCATTGGGTTTGTAGATGGTGCCAACCGTTGTTATGGGCGAAAGGATATCAGTCTCGCCTTCCATAGGAGCCTTGTAATTGCCCACGATCTGGAACGGGATATCATAGAGGTCAATCCATTCGCCCAGATGCGGCTCTTCATCTCCGAAGAGTTCTTCAATCGTCTTGGCTGTGACCATACACACCTTGCGATTGTCACGAAGGTCCATCTCGTTAATTGAGCGTCCTTCTACCACAGTGTATCCGTTCGTAGTGATGTACTCTGGGAAGACGCCCATCAGCGACGTCGTCGTATAGAGCAGGCCATTAGAAGCACGCACCGAAGCCTCATAGGTCGGTTGTGCATCGGCAATCTGATGAGGGAATCTGTTTCGAAGCAGCTGAAGGTCCTCGCTATCGAGGTACATCTCACGATACCGTCGCAGGCCCTCGAAGCTCTGCGACGTCCAGCCTGGACTAAGCGACACCGTGTTGATGCTCCGCGATGCAAATGCATCTTCCATACCATGCAGCAACCCATTGCCGGCACCCAGCAGCACGATGAGCATGAAGATGCCCCAGGCAATGCTGAATCCCGTCAGTGCGATGCGCAGCTTGTTGCGGCTCATCGAGACGTATATCTCTTCTATCTGGTCTATTATCATTGCTGTCTGACGTCACTCGATATCTGTCCGTCCTTGATATGAATAATGCGGTCGGTGGCATTGGCGATGTCACGCTCGTGGGTTACGATGATGACTGTCTTTCCCTCTTCTCTGTTCACTTGCTTGAGCAAGTCCATCACCTCAAGCGTGGTCTTAGAATCGAGAGCACCCGTCGGCTCATCGGCCAGAATAATCTTCGGATTGGCGATGAGGGCACGAGCGATGGCCACACGTTGCTTCTGACCTCCCGACATTTCACTCGGATAATGGTCTGCCCACTCGCGAAGGCCCATCTTCTCGAGATATTCCAAAGCGAGTTCGTTGCGTTTGCGTCTGCCCACACCTTTATAATATAAAGGAAGTGCGACATTCTCCATAGCATTCTTGAAGCTGATGAGATTGAACGACTGAAAGACGAATCCGATCATCTGATTGCGCAGTTCGGCGGCACGCGTCTCGCTCAGCCCACGAATGAGAGTGCCATCGAGGGTGTATGTACCCTCGTCATAGTCGTCGAGGATTCCTAAAATGTTCAGCAAAGTGGATTTTCCCGATCCCGAAGCACCCATGATGCTCACAAGCTCACCTGCTTCGATATTGAGATCGATGCCTTTGAGCACATGCAACGGTGTTGCAGATTGGTAGGTCTTATGAATGTTCTGCAGACGTATCATTAAAAATACTTGTTTTGTCGGTGCAAATATAAGTGTATTTTCAAAACCGACCAAATATACTACGTTAAAAAAAGTTGACAGGCCTCCGAATCACTGTTGTGGTGGCATCAATTCCTTGTACCACTCCTGTTCTTTACGCGAAAGGCCAGTGAGCCAGGCAGTAAGTGGATCAATGGAACGCTGAGCAATATCGCCATAGGAGCGCAACATAATGCTCGTAGGATAGAGTTCTGCGGCCCTATCACTTCGCTCCTTGTCATCGGCATTGACGGCATAGAAGTCCCAGGCGCCGAAGAGGTGCAGCATCTCGTGGGCGATGCGTCCCACCTGCAACTCCCGACCTGTATCATTCGAGATCTGATAGAGCATACAGCACTCGGGCAAAGTGCGGCCCGATCCGTTTCGGGCCATATTGCGATTGACAGCCGAGGCGTAACAACGACCAGCGATACGCGGAAAGATGACTACCAGGAACTGCTGGCAATTCGTCTTGCGCGAAAGGATGTCGTGCAACTCGCGGTTGCTGCTGTAGCCGAAACGACGAAGAACCGTCTTAGGATAGTTGACAGCATCTGGCTTGAAGGGATCGCTTGGAATATTGTTGTCGGTAAGCTGACGCTTGATGGAATAGTTATGAAATTCCACCTTCTTGCCATAACGGAGTGCCTCAGCCTTGAGCCAGTCTTCTGCAGCATAGAGTTTTTGGGCGATGGCTTCTATCTCATCCTGGCTCCATTGGCTAGTTTCGGTCCCAACAAACAGATAGAGCACACAGATATTGCCTGACATATGGCGTGCCGAACCTACACCGATCAGATCCTTGTAGGTAACGACAGGCTTCGGCACATCGAAGTCGAAATCGATGCCAAGTGTCTCGAGCCATGAGGTCTGAGCCTTCATTGTAAACGTCAAGGAAACGAAGGCGAATACCCAAAGAAGGTGTTTACTAATGGAATGCATAGATAAAAAGTTTGAAATCCGGGGCAAAGATACGAAAGTTTTGTGAGATTTGCAAGATTATGCTCTTTTAAATAAATAATGTGTTTACATTTATGCAGATTCGACATTAATAGATGGAAGCCCGCATTGGGAGAGAGATGTGGGTAATTGGTTTTTTATTAAAAAAGGAGTGAAATGATTCTGATTGAAAACAAAAGGACGAAGGAAGAGACGTTGAAGGAGAAGTACCCTGGGGCACAAATCATTGATGTCACCAGCAAGTCGAAAAATGAATTTGTGCGATTGAGTCCGTTCTTCCCTATCGGAGGAATCCCCGTTCCTTTCAGCCCTAATGAGGAAGCCGAAACGGTGGAGGGCATCTGGCAAGCCTTGAAGGTCTTTGAAAACGAAGGCGTGGACACGAACAAACTGTACAACAGGAAGATGTCCGGCATCAAGCGAAGCGGAAAGAAACTGGGCAACTGCCTGGGGCATCAGAAAGGACTGCATTCCGCGGAACTGTTGGGCTACATTGATGCACGCAAGGAGATCTATGTGCCCTCCTACAACTGGATGCTCGAAAATCGCTGCTGGAACCTTGTACTGCGCATCAAGGAAATGTGTGTGAACGGCGTCGTTGTGCTGCTTGACTACGACACGAATCCCGACATTGAGGATGCAAGAAAGCCATTGAGTCACGCGTCACTCATCGTCAAGGCCGTAGAACGCTTGCTTACCGACGAAGAGAAAGCTCTTTGGCCTCAGCAGATGGAGGATCTCAAGTTGCGCGTGAAGGAGGAGGCCAAGAAGAGAGAAGCCCGCAATAGCCGCTGGCAGGAAATGAAACTAGCTGCTGCCGTGAAGGGCAATCCTTCGAAATACAATCCCATCTGGGTTTGGGATCAGCAGAAAGCCAAGAAGAATCTGGACTTCATCTTCTTCTGGAGAGAGGGTGGTGCGAAACTCGAAAGTGTATCGAATGGCTGCCTGAGCCAATGGCAGAGATGCACGTTCGAAGTGGATGGAGTGACCTACAAAAGTGCCGAGCAATACATGATGGCCGAGAAGGCACGAATCTTCGGCGACGAAGAAACACGCCAACGCATCATGAAGGAGGAAGAGCCCGGCATTATCAAGGATTTGGGACGCGAGGTAAAGGGCTTCGATCCCGAAATCTGGGACCAGCACAAATTCGATGTGGTCATCAAGGGCAATCTGGCGAAGTTCGGACAAAACGAAAAGCTGCTGAAGTTCCTGCTGAATACGGGCTCGGCGATTCTGGTTGAAGCAAGTCCCTACGATAGAGTCTGGGGCATCGGCATGAGGGAAGACAACAAGGATGCCAAGGATGCCGAGAAATGGTATGGCATCAATCTGCTGGGTTTTGCATTGATGGTGGTTAGGGATAAGTTAATGCAAGGTTGAAAAAGGTTGCGGGGGCAAAGAAAAGGCATTATCTTTGCCCCCGTAAACCATTTAAAATTTGGATTAGGATGAAAAATTTACAAATCACACCAATGATCACGAATCGTGATGAAGATTCGCTCGACATTTACCTGAACAACATCTCGAAAGAGAAGAGTATCACACCCGAAGACGAGAAGGAGCTGGCTCGCCGTATCCATCATGGCGACAAGCAGGCGCTGGACAAACTCGTACGAGCCAACCTTCGCTTTGTGGTGTCGGTGGCAAAGAAGTACCAGGACCAGGGTATGGGTCTTTCAGACCTCATCTCGGAAGGCAACATCGGCCTGGTGAAGGCAGCTGAAGCCTTTGACGAGACAATGAATGTAAAGTTCATTTCGTATGCCGTATGGTGGATTCGCCAGTCCATTATGCAGGCGCTGACCGACTATTCGCGTCAGATTCGTATTCCACACAATCAGGACACCCTGCTTCGCAACGTGCGTCGTACTTTCAACCGCATCGAACAACGTGAAGGACGTCCTGCCACCATTGAAGAAGTGGCTGATGAACTGGACCTGGACGAAGACAAACTCAAGGAGCTGCTGCAGGCCAGCCGTCGCAACGCAAGCCTCGACGAACCACTTACCGACGAGGATGGTGGCACCTTGATTGATATCATTCCCGACACCAATAGCTACTATGCCGACTTGAGTCTTGACAAGGAATCTCTGCACATCGAGTTGGAGGAACTGATGGGCTCAACCTTGAAGCCTCGCGACATCTACGTGCTGAAGCACGCCTACGGCATCGGGTGCACGCCATGCAGCAACGAGGAAATAAGCCGTGACCTGGGGTTGACTCGCGAACGCGTACGCCAGATTGGCGAAAGGGCCATCCAGAAGCTTCGCAAAAACAAACAGGTCATACAATTGAAAGACTACAATTGATTGACAAATTATCTCTTTCCTTGCAACACGGATTATCCAACTGTGGTAATTCGTGTTGAAGGAAAGAAGATATAATATTGTGGAAAATGCAAAGTAGATTGTGAAAAATGCAAAGTAGAATGCACGAAATCCGTGCAAAAATCACCGTTGATGCAAAATTATAGCACATTTTTTGGTAATAAACAAAAAAATCTCGTATCTTTGTCACTGAAAAATGAGCTAATTAATAAGCATATTTTATGATAGAATATTTTAAAGTTAAAAATTTCAAGTCATATCGTGACGAGGCGATTTTGTCGTTTGTGGCATCCCGCAAGGAAAACGGGCCAAATAACGACCTTCCTTTGTCATGGTATAAGGAAATTGATGGGAAAAGAATATTAAAACTTTTGATTGGTGTTGGCCTGAATGGCGCAGGCAAAACCAAAATGCTTAATGGCATTGAATACCTGAAAGAAAAAGCTACAGTCAAGCCACAATTACCCACCATCCAACTTGATTACCAGCCATTCCTACTCGATAATGAATCGAGAGAGATGCCGTCGGAACTTGAGTTGTCTTACTACATTGATGATGTTAATTATATCTATAACATCAAAATATCCCGTGATCGAATAGAAGAAGAGGAACTTAAGATCAAAGGCCGTGGATTAAAGATTTATAGTAGGAAATATGATAAGGACACCGAAACCATAAAGATCAATTTCGGCAGTGCCTGCGACTTGAGCGAGTCCGATCAGCATGACCTGGAAATCAATCTATGGAACAATGCGACTGTTCTTGCCACCTTCGGTTCGCTTAATATGTTAAGCAAACTGCTGAGATTAAATTATGATTATTTTGTAAACCGCCTAAGTATTGTACATAAGGCGAATATTACGTTGACTGAAAAACTTTCGTCGGGAGACCCGGAAAGAGATGCCAAGATCAAGGAATTGCTGACACAATTGCTGAAGGATGTCGGCTCGAAAATTGTTGATTACCGTATAGAAGAGGTGAGCATTAATCTCAATGATCTTATCAAGAATGAGACTCCCGACATCGTGAAAAACGTATTACAGCAACAATATCCCAATGGAAACCTGAAACAAAAGGTAGTAAGATTCGTTCACGAATTGCAAACCGAACTTCCGAAACAAAATGAGGACGATCCGACAGAATACCAGACAGTCTATCAATCGCTGGATTTTGAACCCGAATCGGATGGGACAAAACAAATCATCAAACTTGGAATAGTGCTTTATGAAATTGCTATTGGAAAAAAGAGTGCCTTTATTGATGAATTTGAACGTCTGATGCACTCGAAAGCTGTGGAATTTATTTTAAAGATGTATCTGTCGCTGGCTGCCGATCGTGAGTGTCAACTCTTTGTAGCCACTCACGATCTGATTCTCTTCGACAGTAAGTTTATACGACAGGATGCTGTAAGAAAATTTCAAAAAGGTCCTGATGGAGTTACAAGAATCTTGAAGAAAAAATATGTGCATCATACAATGAATTTCTTAAATTCGTACAATGAAGAACTTGAAGAAGAAATAGGTCGTGAAGAAGATGAAGCAACCACACTGAGTTTCTATCAAGATTTCTGACAAGAATTACGAATTATATAGTATTTTGCGTGGCTTTTACCCGTTTTTGATACTTATATTTATCAAATTAGCGAAATATTATACTATTTTACGTTATTTTCCCACTTTATTCGAAAATTATTTGCGAATAAAGCGGGAATCTTTTATATTTGCACTCAGAAAAAACGGATAATGATGATTTGGAATAGGGAATTTTATTTTAATGGTGGCCGAAACTGACAGAGTTGATTGAACGGCCGCCGCTGTGTATTTGCGAAGAGTCCCGACGTGTGTCGGGGCTCTTTGCGTTTTTTAGGGTATCGCAAACCCTGGGAAAGACTATGAACCATCACAAAGAGGATAAAAATATTTATTATTTTTCATTTTTTCTTTCGTTTTTTTGCTTTTTAAAAATAAAAGCAATATATTTGCACCGCAAAACCGATACAATTTGCATCATTTATACTCTTAACACAAATTATTAACCCATAAAAACAAAAATCACACAAAAAAAGAAAGAAAAGCTAAGAAAAGATCAAACACACCGAGTCCATAGCTGAGAGCTTTAAAGGTTCTGACTCCGCTATGCGCCGCAGACACACATTGAATCCAGAACCAATTATAACCAAATATTTTAAATATGAATTCGACAAATTTCGCAAGGAAAGCTTGTGCATTACTCATATGTGCCTCGCTTTCAGTAGCAGCATTTGCGCAAACCCAAGTCATCAAGGGTAAAATTGTCGATGAGAACGGAGATCCTCTCGTCGGCGTCACCATTCAGGAGAAGGGTACTAACAATGGTACTATCACCGATATGGATGGCAACTACAGCATCATGGCAGGTGCCCGTAGTACTTTGCAGATTCGTTACGTAGGTTATCAGCAGGAAGACATCGCCGTGAACAGCAAGAACATTATCAACGTAAACCTCAAGAGTGAGCTCGAAGACCTCGACGAAGTTGTGGTAGTAGGTTACGGTGCGGTCAAGAAACGTGACCTCACTGGCTCGGTAGCCCGCGTAGGCGCCGACAAATTGAAGGAACGCAGCTACACCAACGCTATGCAGTCATTGCAGGGACAAGTGTCGGGTGTACAGATCACCCAGTCGCAAGGTGCCCCTGGCCTGGCTCCTTCAATCAAGGTGCGTGGTGCATCGTCGGTCAATGCCGGCACTACCCCGCTCTATGTCATCGACGGCATCCCGCTCGAGGACAACTCCAATTCGACGGGCACAAACGGCGGCAGCTATGACTTCAACCGCAACCCAATGAACAACATCAACCCCAACGATATCGAGAGTATCGAGATTCTGAAGGATGCCTCATCGGCCGCCATCTATGGCAGCCGTGGCGCCAACGGTGTCGTGCTCATCACCACACGTCAGGGCAAGAGCGGCAAGACGAAAGTAGACGTCAACTACGAATTCGGTCTCTCGAAAGTGCTTCGTACTATGGATATGATGGACGGCCCTCAGTGGATCGAGTATGAATCGACAGCTCGCCGCAATTCATACGCCACGGCTGCCAAGACCAACCCCGCACTACAGCCCTCAGCCTCTATGGCGAACTACTATGTTCCCGACGAGTTCTCCGATGCCACCTGGCTGGCTCGTATCGGGAACGGCACTGATTGGCAGGACGTCGTACTCCGCACAGCACAAACCCACAATGCACAAGTGAGTGCAAGCGGTGGAAATGAGAAGGTGCAGTTCCTCATTTCGACAGGTCTGGTTGATCAGGATGGCGTAGTGGACAAGACCCGCTACAAGCGCATCAATGTACGCAGTAACATCACCTCACAACTCAACAAGAATCTGAAGGCTACGCTCAATCTCAGCTTCAGCCGCTCAGACAAGGTGGACCATGGTACCGCCGGCAAGTCAGACGTAGTCAGCCTCGCCGTACAAAGCGACCCTATCTTCCCTGTTCGCAATGAAGTGGGTTCGCTGGGCTTCAAGGACCCAAGCTCCATGTGGTACACTTTCGTGAAATACGGTTTCCAATTGTGGCACCCCTACTCGCTCACCCGTGAGTCAGACAAGCACAAGGAACAACTCAACTTCCTCGGCAATGCTGCTCTGGAGTGGAAAGTCTTCGATGGATTGACCTTCAAGACAGCCTTCAACACCAGCATCGAAGATTGGCAGTACAAGTACCACTGGAACGAGGGCCAGGACTATGGCTATTCTGGTTGGGTGGCCGAGACCGGCACACGCCAGCACTGGCGTGAGACCAACTGGGCGTGGGAAAACACACTCAACTATGCCAAGACCTTCAATGAGGATCACTTCGTATCGGCCCTTGTCGGATTCACGATGCAGGAAGACAAGTTCGAGTACCTCTCTGTGACCGGTGCAGGCTATCCCGGCAATGACCTGGTATATACACTCAACGCTGCCACCAAGATCAGCAGCTGGAGCAACAATGAAGAGGAATGGAGCCTAGCTTCATTTATTGCTCGTGCCAACTATTCATACAAGGGACGTTATCTGGCTACTGCAAGCGTTCGCGCCGACGGTTCGTCGCGTTTCGGCTCCGAGAATCCCTGGGGCTGGTTCCCCTCTGGCTCACTGGCTTGGCGCATCTCTGACGAACCCTTCATGGAGGGCACCAAAGGCTGGCTCGACAACCTGAAGCTTCGCATGAGCTATGGTGTGACCGGCAACAACAACATCGGCAACTATGGCGCCATTGGTCTGTTGAAGAGCGATGCCACTTACGTTGAGAACGGCTCTGTCGTATCGGGCATGTACACCTACTCCTACCCCGCATCCGACCTCAAATGGGAGAAGACAGGTCAGTTTGACCTTGGCCTCGACGCCAGTTTCCTGGGCAACCGCTTGGGCACGGAGTTTGACTACTATAAGTCGAAGACCACCGATATGCTGCTCGACGTGCCTATTCCTGTTCTTTCAGGCTTTACCTCTTCGCTCCAGAACATCGGTGAGATGCAGAACTGGGGAATGGAGTTCCACCTCTATGGACAACCAGTCGTAACACGAAACTTCAGATGGACCTCTGATTTCAACATCTCGTTCAACCGTAACGAGGTTCTGAAACTGGGCAACAATGATGCACCTATTGACAAGTCGTGGAACAGCTGTCAGGCACGCACTTCAGTGGGTGATGAGCTCTTCTACTACTACGGCTACAAGCTCGATGGTGTGCTCTCGACCGAAGACATCAACAACAGCAATCTTCCCAAATGGGCTGGCTCGGAAGCTGGTGACCCGAAGGTAGTGGATGTGGATGGCAACGGCAAGATTGATTCGAACGACCAGACCAAGTTGGGCAGCTATCAGGCAGATTTCACCTGGGGATGGACCAATACCTTCACCTTCAAGGGCTTTGACCTCACTGTGATGCTGACCGGTGTGCAGGGCAATGAGATTATGAACCAGAACGCCCGATTCCTGGGCTTCTACAATGGTGCACGCAACCTCTACGCCAGCCGCTCGAACTTCTGGAAGAGCGATGCTGAACCTGGCGACGGTAAGACTCCCAAACCACGCACCGTATCGAACACCTGCCAGCAGAAGACCACCGATATGTGGATTGACGACGGCTCGTTCGTACGTCTGAAGAACATCCGATTGGGCTACACTTTCAACAAGAAGGTATGCGATGCCCTCCACATCGCTGGCCTTAAGCTCTATTGCAACCTCGAAAACGTGCATGTATGGAGCGACTATGAGAACTATGACCCCGAAGGCTCGACCTTCCAGACCGGCGCTTTCGTCGGTTTCGACTATGGCGCTTATCCCAATCCATTCACAGCCACTGTGGGCGTAAACCTGAGTTTCTAATCTATAATGTAATAAGACAATGAAAAGCTTCAAATATATCTTAGCTTTGGCCGCAGGAGCTGCATTGGCTGTCAGCTGCGACGATTTCCTTGAAAAGAATCCAATCAGTTCAGCCAGCGAAGCAGGTTACTATGTGACAAGCGACCAGCTACTCACAGCACTTCCCGCCTGCTATTCCACCCTTTACGACACCTACGGAGCAGAGGGCCTGATGTACTATTTCGGAGAAATATGGTCGGACGAAACCCACACCGACAATACGGCAGGACAGGTGGGCGACACCGAAGCCTTCGACACCCATCAGGGTATGAACACCAGCAACTCGGTGGTAGAGAACTACTGGGAAATCTACTACCAGGCAATCTATCGTATGAACAACATCATCAAGAACGCCGAGGGCAATGATGCACTGAACAGTCTGGTAGGCGAGGTGCGTTTCCTGCGTGCCCTCTACTACTTCGATATGGTGCGTATGTGGGGTGACATTCCATTGGTGACCACCCCCGTAAGCGGCTCAGAAGCCTATGGAATCGCACGTTCGAGCGTGACCGACGTATATGCTCAGATTATTGACGACCTGAACTATGCAGCCAGCAACCTGCCAGACAAGTCGAAGGAACGCGTAGCTGGTGCTGCCACTAGCGACGCTGCCAATGCTCTCCTTGGCAAGGTTTATCTGACCATAGGACAGAAGGACAATGCAAAAAATGCACTGCTTAAGGTCTACAACTCAGGACGCTTCAAACTGCTCGATGATTATGCCAATCTCTGGGACCTTAGCTACAAGAACAGCTCAGAGTCAATCTTCGAAGTACAGTATAAGGGTGGCATCGGCAACCCCTACTCGATGTACTGGGCACTCTTCTCCCCCATCGACAACCGCGTGGTTACGGCATGGGGCGGTGGCTACAACCAGCCAGAGGATGAGCTTTACGATGCCTACACTACTGACGGTGTAGTCGATTCGCGTCGTGACAAGTCCATTCAGGTGGGCTACACCACAGCCGACGGCAAGTTTGTGCCCACCAAGTTCACCATCAAGTGGCGCGACGACAATGCCGAGGTCACCGGACTGCGTGAGGCTTCGGACAATAACTTCATGGTTTTGCGTTATGCTGACGTACTGTTGATGCTCTCCGAGGCTACAGGCGACGTCCAGTACATGAACCAGGTACAAGACCGTGCGGGTGCACCACGCACCACGACCTACAGTGTCGAAGCTTTGATGCACGAGCGTCAGCTGGAGTTCGCCTTCGAGTATCATCGTATGTTCGACCTCCTTCGTCTTGGCAAGGCCGTCAGTGTACTGAGCAGTTGCAAGAAGTTAGGCACGCTGACCTTCAACAGCGACAGCCAGTTCCTCCTCCCCATTCCGCAGAAGGTTATTGACCAGAATCCTAACGTCATCACACAGAATTCGGCATATTGATTCCGAAACCCATATAACTACAGCAGGGGCATCTCCGTCGAGATGCCCCTGCTTAGTCTTTGCAGTTTTGAATTAAAGCTTATGTCTTGCCGAAAGTCTCGGCACGATAGCGGCAATCGCGTGCATAGCGGAGGTACTCGAGTTTACAATCGAGCGGAAGCATCTTGAGCGTGGAATGATAGGTGCCGCTGCCCTTGTAACTATCTCGCCAGGCGTAGTAGTCATCTTCGAGGCGAACCACGTCGATGGCTTCATAATAAAAGATAAGGTCCTCCACACTTTTGCGACTTGCATTGGGGTAATATTCGTGCACCTCATCCATGATCTCGTCAATGTGCACAGGATAGTCGGGCATATCACGAACGATATTCTCGATTACATCGTATACCTCCAAAGGATCGGCACATTTATCCGAAGAGTACATATCCGAATAACCGCAGGCAAAGACCTCATCACTCTTGTTGAGCAGTTTCTTGGCCGTCGCCACATCGTCGAGAGCCCACTTGGGATGCTGCGTATTGAAGGTCATGAGCAGTTCGCGCATATGCATCGGTATTCCATTGTGATTAAGGATGTCAACCAAAGCATATGTCTCGTTGATTCCATTCTGAGTAAAGTGGAAATGATGCTTCTGCTGCACCTCGATGCCAAAAAGTTCGTAGGCCAGTATAGCCATAATATCGAACACGGCATCACGGATGTCGGGGAACAAGGCATCGACATGTGGCAGAACAGAAAGGAAGGGCACATCGGTGTCATGATCGTACTTTTTCTTCGAAGCCTCCAGCACCGCCTTGCATCCTGCTTCCCAATTGTATATGTCGGCCAAGGTTGATGCGATGGCATAGGATTCCTTCATGATTTTGCACATCTTAAACTTATCCGACAGACAGACCATTGCAAGGTAACCCTCGAACTCGGTCGACAGCGATTCACGCTCAGAGATCTTGGCAAAATCGGAAGTCGTCGGCGTCAGGATGATTTCATCCATCAGGTCATAACGATTCCAATCGGGATTCTTCATCAGGTACGCGTCTTTCTTCATGATAGGTTTATAGAGATACTGACGCACACGTTCGCTCGACAACCCTATCTCCTGTGCTATGTCGCGTCGATCCTTGGCCATGTATTTGCCGATGCCATTGAACATGGCAAATATCTTCTCCTCCTTCCTGGTGGCTTTCGACAAACGATGCTCCAGAAGGAAGAACATCGGATAATATCCATGTTCAGCCTTGAACGACTCCACAAACCTGGCCTCCGATTCGCCCAGGAAGGGGAACTTCTGGATGATTTCCTCGACATCAAGTTGTTCGACAGGGATGTTCATCACCCTATCGTAGATGCGCTGGAAATCGCGCACCCGCAAATAGAGCAACTTGACATCGATGGAGCGCAATGGTCGGTCAATCCGGGATACGAACTCCTCGAAAGACAAGTTGAAATAAGGTTCGATGGCACTCACCTTGTAGAACATCGACATAAAGATTACACGCAACCTCAGATTGGTGATCTTTGTCGTGAAGTTGTGTAATTCATTCCTTAGATATGCCTCCTTCTGCGGGGACATTTGCGAAGACTGCTCTGCCATAATCATTCCTATTTAATTGGGTTCGACAGAATCTTTTCAATACGATCGGAAAGCTTCATTTCCGCCTCATGGACATCGCGTCGATACTGCTCAATGGATGCAAGGATGTCCGAATATCCATCGGCCGACAGACAATCATATCCTTTTTCCAGCAACTGATAGACATTGGCTTGCAGCGTATCGGTGAACATTTCAACAGGCGTGCCTGATTTTGTGCATCGTATGATCTTGCTTTCGAAAGTGCAATTGCCCAAAGAGCCATCGGTCTCGACGACTCGAAGCATCTCGGTGTAACGGGTGTAACCCTCCTCGTCGGCAACATATTGCTTGACGAGGCTTTCATTCACCTTCAATGTACGGTAACAATCAGTTTCGAACTGACGGAATAGCGGCCATCGTTCGGTGCGGAAATGAGCATGTTTCAATCCTTTGAGCAATTGGACATAAACTTCCGGATACATGCGCATAAACTCGGCGGCACTGATGATCTCGCCTTGCACGTTGCGATAGGCCACCAGTCGCTGTGGCACATAATACTTGACAGCCAGGTTGTAGTCTGGCGCCATGTCAATGGCTTTGATGTCATCGGGGAAATAGGCCAATACACTTTTGATGAGTCCCTTCGTGCCACAAACGACATACACGTTCTGTATCTTCCCGACGAACGCAACATCGCTTTCACTCGCGACACCTTCACAGGCCATTACCCCTTCCCGTTTATAGAAAGGAGCATCCTCGAGTTTGATATTTGAGATACTAATTTGATTTTCCATGTTAAGATGCTTTCATTGATATTGACGATGCAAATATAAAGCATCTTGATGAAAATGCCAAATTTTGTCTTCGAAAAATGACAAAAGATGTAGAAAAATTGGCACATAGACAAGTACATGTGCCATGAAACGAGGCTTATTTCCTGCGCTTGATGATGATACCGACGTAGGTGAGCAGGACTACGTTCATCATCAATGCATAGATGATGGCAGGAATGGCGATGACGCCATTATTGAAGATGAATGGGCTGGAAGCGATGGCAATAGCTTGTGCTGCATTCTGCATGCCCACCTCGATGACGATGGTTCGCTTCTCGCGTGTCTCAAGGCCACACAGATGACCTGCCAACCAAGAAGCTCCAATTGCAAGGAGAATCAAAGCAGTGAGGCAGAAACCAAGGACGCCGAAATTGTCGGCAATGGTGTTGTGATGCTGCACAAAGAAGATACCTGCCAGAAGCATCAGAGCAGGGAAGGCGATCTTCGAAAGCACGCGTTCCATGCGTGTCGCAGCAACTGGCCAGAAATGATTCACACCGATACCCAGCAGAATTGGAATAAGCATGGTGACAAGGTTCTGCATCAGCAGATTTCCGACAGGCAGATGAATGCCTACTGCCTCGCCCACCTGCGTCGTTGTCCAGTCGAGAATGAGAGGCACTGTAAAGAGCGTAATAATCGAACTGAGCGCCGTGAGTGATACCGACAATGCAACATCACCTTTGGCAAGCATTGAGAAGACATTGCTCGACGAACCGCCAGGGCAGCAGGCAATGAGCACAACTCCAATGTAGAACAAGGGGGCCAGATGGAACATCTCAGCCAATGCAAAGGCAATAAGTGGAAGGAGAATCAACTGTCCGGCAAGACCAAGCAAAATGGCCTTCGGCTGCTTGAATACTAGCAAGAAGTCGTTGGGACGCAAGGTGAGTCCCAAGTCAAACATCAGCAACGTCAGAATCGGGAGTACAATAAGAATACTGTTCATAAATTGTTAATGCTTCGCAGAAGTCAATGGGAGTTATTCTATTTCTTCTCGAAATGCAAGTAATTGAGTTGGCAAATGGATAGCTTCGGTGTCTCTGAATGGAATACAAAGAAGAGGGCATGCTTCCCGTTGTAATACTTCAGTTGCTCCATTTCAATATTTGCAGCCGTCGGCTGACCGATGCCTTCGGCTCCCACGTTAAGCGTAGCAAGGTGCACACCGCCTTCTGCCTCTGACGGACGGTCGAGGAAGATGTCGATTGTGCCGATGGCACCATCGGGAGTATAGTCGAGCACAAGTTGCAATCCTGTTTGGCCAAAGGTTTTGCTGAAATTATAATACTTGTAGCCAACAACCGAACCTGCCGTGTTGTTAACCATCGGACAACGGTTCATCCCTGCAGCATAGACGTCGGACGAACCATCATACTGGTTACGCACAATAGCAGTATGAGAACCCGTGTAATGTACGTTGGGATAGTTCTGCGTAGCTGGTTCAGGGCCCATATAGTAGCAAGCGATTCCTGCGGGATAGGTTTCGTAGGGATCAAGGCCCTCGGTGAAGAAACCTTCGGAAGTAAATTCGGCTTCGGAGATTCGCACATAACCATCTTCCCCAGGTACAACCTCCACTCGGATGGGAGCCACCATGGCCTGACGTCCATATTCGTCGGTACCTGCCTGACGATGATAGAAGACGTACCACTGGTCGCCAATCTGACAGATGCTGCCATGCGTGTTGCCGAAGGGTGTTGCGGTGGCAACGGTGGTGCCATCGGGACGATGTTCCTTTCCACGGCCATCGATGATGGTACCTCCGTAGGTCCAAGGGCCTAGCGGACTGTTGCCATAGCAATAGGCCAACGTGTAGTTGCAACTGGGCAAACCATCTTCGCCATCATTGGTCACACGACTATAAACGAAGACGTACTTGTCCTCGATCTTGCGCATTGACGATGCCTCGAAGAAGCGATAGGTATGATCCTGCTTGCTGCTTGGTATCATATTTTCCACAATCTTAGTCCCCGGTTTCACCGTGGCCATCGTCGTGGGGTCAAGTTCGGCGCCATTCGACTGCTCAAAGCCCCAATAGGCGTAGGTGCGTCCATCGGTGTCGGTGAAGACAGCCGGGTCAAAGCCCAGTATGCCGACAGTCTGCTTCGGATTGTCCGGACTCCAGTTGCATACCTCGAAGGGACCATCGGGACGATTCGATTTGGCGACCATCGTCTGTCGGCCTCCCATCTGGTTGTTTGGATAGAGGTAATAGGTCTTTGTACCATCCTTGCCAACCACCTCGTTGACATCGGGAGCAAAAAGGACATCTCCCTTGCCATCGGGATGCAGGTTATTGCCCAACGCATCTTTCTTCGATTCGAAAATTACACCATCATAACGCCAATGACGCAGGTCATCGACCGAGGCCGACCAAACAACCTGGTCCAAGCCGCAGTACATAGTCACCAGATTGTCGTGTGAACCGTAGATATAGACGCGATACTGTCCCGGATTGTCGGGATCCTCGAAGACGTATGGTTCGCCATCGGGAATAAACTCCCACAGCGGAAGGTAAGGATTCTGTGCAACGACCGTTGCTGCCATCATAGTCATCAGGCTCACGAAGAGAAGTCGGGAAATAGTTCTCATAGGTTGTTATGATAATAATTTATGTTGCAAAGACATTATTTGTCCGCGCAAAGATAGATAGTTTTTTTTGCAAAAACAAATTTTCGCACAAAATATTTGGAAGAATCGAAAAAAGTCCGTATTTTTGCAGCAAATAAAAACAACCTGAAATCCTAATAAAACTATAGTCACTATAATAACCCTATAATTCCAAAAGAAATGAGAAAACTGTTTTCAATGATTGTTGCTGCGCTGGTATGCGTATCAGCAATGGCCGAAATTCAGCGGCCTAAGCTTGTGGTAGGTCTCGTGGTGGACCAGATGCGTTGGGACTACCTCTATTATTATTATGACCAATATGGCGAGGGCGGTCTCCGCAAACTCGTCGACGAGGGGTTCAGCTTCGAGAACACCATGATCAACTACGTGCCTACAGTTACTGCCATTGGTCACACGAGCATCTATACGGGCACGACACCTGCCCTGCACGGCATCTGCGGCAACGATTTCTATATCAACGGGAAACGCACCTATTGCTGTGGCGACGAAACCGTGCAGAGTGTCGGTTCTGACAGCAAGGAAGGACAGATGTCACCCCGCAACAACCTGGCCTCGGGTATCGGCGACGTGCTGAAGATTGCCACCGACTACAAGGCCAAGGTCATCGGTGTGGCCTTGAAGGACCGTGCTGCCATTCTGCCTGCCGGTCATGGCGCCGATGCTGCCTACTGGTGGGACGGCACCGTGGGCCACTTCGTCAGCTCCACCTATTACATGACCGAGCTGCCCCAGTGGGTCCAGCAGACCAACAAGCAGATTGGCGTAAAGCCCGGCACCGACATCAAGCGCTCGCCCGAAGGCATCACCAAGACCTTCCAGATGGCCATCGCCGCCCTTGACGGCGAGCAGATGGGACAGGACGACATCACCGACATGCTGGCCATCAGCATCTCTTCGACCGACGTCATCGGCCATGCCATCGGCACGCGCGGCCCCGAAAACTACGCCGCCTATATGGAGCTCGACCGCCAGCTCGCCAACTTCCTCAGTGTGCTCGACCAGAAAGTGGGCCGCGGCAACTACCTCTTGTTCCTCTCGGCCGACCACGGTGGCGCCCACAACCCCAACGTGATGAAGGCCCACAACATCCCTTCGGGCGGCCTCGAGATGTGGGACAAGCTGAAGGTGGTCGAAGAGAACGTCAAGGCCAGTCTCGGCCTAACTGGCGACGACAAGGTCATCTTGGGTGAGAATGCCGGACGCATCTACCTCAACCGCGCCTACATCGCCACCACAGGCAAGAAGCTCTGCGAAGTAAAGCAGGCCGTCATCGAGGAACTTAAGAAAATCGATGAACTGATTTATGTGGTCGATTTCGAGAAGGCACTCACCACCACTATGCCAAAGCTCTTGCGCGAACGCATCGCCAATGGCTACAATCCCGCACGCAGTGGTGATATCTTCTATGTTGCAAAGGCTGGTTGGGAGAACGTGAGCGACAAGCCCGACTATGTTGGTACCACCCACGGTATGTGGAACCCCTACGATGCCCACATCCCATTCGTCCTCTTTGGCTGGCACGTCAATCATGGCGAGACCTCCGAGCCAACCAACATCGTGGATATCGCACCAACCATCTGTGAAATGCTCCACATCCAGATGCCTAACTCCTGCATCGGCAATGCCAAGGCGATGAAGTAAAAAAAAAGACTATCTGAAAATCATTAGCGGCCTGATGGAATCCATCGGGCCGCTAATATTTTGTTTCTGTTAGAGCCTAGAATATCTAGAACTACTAGAACATCTAGATCCTCTAGAAAAAAAGAGGTCAAAGCTCCACCGGCTCAAACTTCATACCGAACGCTTCGGCGACAGCCTTGAAGGTGACCTTGCCATCGACTACATTGAGGCCCAGATAGAGCGCGTGGTCGTCGCGGCAAGCCTGCTGCCAGCCCTTGTCGGCCAAGGCGAGCGCATAGCGCAGTGTGGCATTGGTCAACGCCAAGGTTGAAGTATGCGACACGGCGCCTGGGATGTTGGCCACGCAGTAGTGGACGATGCCATCGATCGTATAGACAGGATCCTCGTGTGTAGTGGGCCTTGATGTCTCGAAGCAACCTCCCTGGTCGATAGCAACGTCGACGAGCACCGAGCCGGGCTCCATCAGTTTCAACATATCGCGTGTGATCAGATGAGGGCACTTGGCTCCCGGAATGAGCACCGAACCAACAACAATATCGACCGTTGGCAAAAGCTTGCGGATATTGTGTTCGGTGGAATAAATGGTGTGGACATTGGGTGGCAACTCCATGCCGAGCTGACGCAAGCGTGGCAAATTGATGTCGGCGATGATGACACTTGCACCCAAGCCGGCAGCCATGCGAGCTGCGGCCTCTCCTACCGTACCTCCTCCCAAGACGAGCACACGAGCAGGCTCTACACCTGGCACAGCGCTGATGAGTTTGCCCTTGCCGCCCTTGGTCTTCTGCAGATAGTAGGCTCCGTTGAGCGTAGCCATACGTCCAGCCACCTCACTCATCGGAATGAGCAAAGGAAGACTGCGATCGGCCTTCTGCACGGTCTCATAGGCGATGCAGACTGCACCACTCTTCAACATGGCATCGGTGAGTTCACGCTCGCACGCAAAATGGAAATAGGTGAAGACAATCTGATCCTTGCGAATCAACGGGTACTCGGGGGCGATGGGTTCCTTGACTTTCACAATCATATCAGAAGCAGCATAAACCTCTTCCATCGTTGGCAAGATCGAAGCACCAGCTTCCTCATATTCCTTGTCAGGGAAACCGCTACCGTCACCCGCCGTATGCTGCACATAGACGGTGTGTCCACGTTTCACAAATTCTGACACTCCTGCGGGCGTCATGCCGACACGGCTCTCGCCCTGCTTGATTTCTTTTGGAATTCCAACTTTCATAGTATTCTCCTTTTAAAGTGTTGTGTTTTTACGGTTATCTGGGGCAAAGATAATAATTTTTTTGAATCAACAAAATAGATGCATTGTTTTTTTGTTACAGTCCACTCATTTTTAGTGTCATTTGTCATGTCCACTTGCGACATAAACAATCTCTCCCCGAAGTAAGTACTCTGACGGCCGACAGGATGCTTCCGCGATTGGAAATAACACTCTGACGGCCGTCATAATGCTTCCGCATTTGGATAGAGTACTCTGACGCGCGACAGAATGCTTTCTCCAATCGGATAGAGCACTCTGTCGGCCGTCACGATGCTTGCTCCTACCGGATAGAGCACTCTGTCGGCCGACACAATGCTTGCTCCAAACGGATAGAGCAATCTGTCGGCCGACACAATGCTTGCTCCAAACGGATAGAATACTCTGTCGGCCGTCACAATGCTTGCTCCAAACGGATAGAATACTCTGTCGGCCGTCACAATGCTTCCGCAATCGGATATTGCACTCTGTCGGCCGACATAATGTTTCCGCAATCGGAGATAGCACTCTGTCGGCCGACAGAGTGTTATATGATGAAAAAGAACAGAATTACATACAAAAACTTTGCATTTTCAAAGAAAAACAATTATCTTTGCCGAAGAAATCAATACCAAACGCTATGAAGTTCCTTACTACCCTTTTCACCTTGGCCATAGCAGCCACATTGAATGCACAAGAGTATGCCGTGCCTATTCTCGAAGATGACGAACCTATGGCAACAGGCAAGTTTGAACCTACTTGGGAATCACTAAGCACCTACGAGGTGCCGGAATGGTTCCGTAATGCCAAGTTCGGCATTTGGGCACACTGGGGGCCTCAATGCGTAGAGGGCTCGGGTGACTGGATGGCACGAGGCCTCTATCAGGAAGGTTCGAGCCAGTATGAATATCACCGTGAACACTACGGACATCCTTCAGAGGTAGGCTTCAAGGACATCCTGCCCCTTTTCAAGGCTGAACGTTGGAATCCTGATTCGCTGGTGCAGTTCTACAAGGAGATTGGCGCACAATATTTCTTTGCGTTGGGCAATCATCACGACAACTTCGACCTTTGGGACAGCAAGTACCAGCGCTGGAACTCGATGAACATTGGTCCACACAAGGACATCCTGGCAGGATGGGCAGCAGCTGCCAAAAAGGCAGGTTTGCCCTTCGGCATCTCGTTCCATGCCGACCATGCCTGGACGTGGTACGAACCTTCTCGCCGCTACGACACCAAGGGCGACAAGATGGGCGTGCCCTACGATGGCTGGCTGACGAAGGAAGATGGCAAGGGAACATGGTGGGAAGGTTACGACCCGCAGGAACTCTATGCCCAAAACCATCCGCTGAGCGAGGGCACCTGGGCAAATGGAATGATTCATCGCCAATGGGGATGGGGCAACGGAGCCTGCCCTCCTTCGCAGGAATTTGCCACCAACTTCTACAACCGCACGCTCGATGCCATCAATCGTTACAATCCCGACTTGCTCTACTTCGACGTCACCGTGCTCCCCTTCTATCCCGTAAGCGATGCAGGAATGAAGATCACCGCGCATATGTACAACCACAGCATAGCTACCCACGGAGGAAAGAACCAGGCAGTAGTCTTCGGCAAAATATTGGAGAACGACCAGCAGCGACAGGCTTTGGTTTGGGACGTGGAGCGAGGTGCCCCGAATGAGATTCAGCCCGAGCCATGGCAATGTTGCAATTGCATTGGCGGTTGGCACTACAATACCGACATCTATGAGAAAGGGACCTACAAGAGTGCAGCCACCGTGGTCAAACTACTAGTCGATATCGTGTCGAAGAACGGCAATATGCTGCTCTCAGTGCCTCTGCGTGCCGACGGCACCTTCGATGAAAAAGAAGAAGCAATCCTGAAGGAATTCGGTGCCTGGATGAAGATCAACAAGGAAAGCATCATCGGAACACGTCCGTGGAAAGTGTTTGGCGAGGGACCCATCGCCGAATCAACGATAGCCATCAGGGCTCAAGGCTTCAATGATGGCAACTATGCCAAGGCCGATGCACGCGACATACGTTTCACCCAAACCTCGAAGTACATCTATGTTACCCCATTGGGTTGGCCGGACAATCATCAGATCATCATCCGTTCATTGGCAAAGAACAGCAAACTCCACCCAGGAGGAATCTCGAGAGTGGAGTTGTTGGGATACGGCAAACTGAAATATGAGCGCACGTCAGAAGGACTCGTAGTGACATTGCCCGAAGTGCCGCTCAATGGCATTGCCCCTGTTATCAGAATCAAAAAGTAGCAGACCGATTATCGAGCGGAAACAGCCTCCCTGAGCACACGTTTGCACTCGTCGAGGTTCGAGCTGAATAGCGCCTGATAGATGGCATCCTTGAGGCGGGCATTCTGCTGCTGCAGGTCGATAACCTGGCGCTGCAGATCATTGACCTCATCAGCTGAACCATAGTATTCGCTAGGCTGGTAATTACCTGCAGGCGATGTATAGGCATTGTTGTCCGACGTTAGCGTATTGACAGCAGAGCCTTGTTGGTTATAGCCCTGCTGACCATAGTTCTGCTGGCCATTGCCTCCCGTCTCACGAATGTCGCTGAATGCACTCCAATAGTTGGCATTGCGATAGGCCGAATATGTACCGTAGGGCACATAGAGTGTGAAAGGCACCTTGTTGTTGTCGTTCAGCGGGAAAGCGGAAGGAGCCACTGTCGGGGGTTCGGGGCTATTGACATAAAGCGCCTTCATCGCTTCGCAGTCCTCGAAGGCTTCGATACCGATTTTCTGAACGCTGCGTGGCAACGTGAGCTCGGTGAGCGAACTGCATTCCTCGAACGCCTCATCGCCGATGCTTGTTATGGCATCGGGAAGATTCACGGTGGTCAGGCTGCGACACTTCTGGAAGGCAGCATTGTCGATGTAGGTCACGGTGGCTGGCACGGTGACGGAGGTTAGGCTGCGGCAATGCACGAAAGCCGACTTGCCGATACCGACAACGGTGTAGCGTGTACCCTCGGCATCGGTGACCTGGGTAGGAATGACAAGGCTTCCGCTCACGTACGAAGCATTGCGCTCGGTGTAGTACATGCGCGACACCTCGCACTCATTCTTCGAAAGGACATTGAAATAAAGAACTCGTCCGTCGGACATCGTTGCCTGGAAATCATAGGCCATCGCCTGAAGGGTGGCGGTTAGGACAAGGAGCAGAGTGAATAGTTTTTTCATAAGTATTGTCTTTTTATAAGTTTCACGGTTTGACGCCGCAAATATAAAGATAATTCCCGACACTTCCAAAAGTATCGGGAATTTTTTTTCGTGCAAAAGCAATAATATCGTCTATTTTTTATTGTGTAGCGTACTTACGTCCATTCTGGACTTTGATGCCACGTGTCTGTTCGGTGGTGCGGCTTCCATCGACACGGAAAATGTACTGCGTAGGAGCCTGTGCCGCAGCAGCTACTTTCTCGACACCCACCGTCTGTCCTGTCTTCACAGCATATTCTTCCTGGGCTTTCTCCATCTGGGCGCGGAATTCGGGACTACCCTGCAAAGCACAGAATCCGATGCTGGCAGCCGCACGGCTTGCATCCACATCGCTCTGCCAGTGGGCACCTACGATGACACGGCTATTGCAGTAGTCCCAACCGCGCTTAAAGATCTCGTTGGCACGTTCAGGAGCAATCTGAGCCAGGAGCAGGGCTATACCCCAGCCGCGCAGCGAGTGGCCGGAGGGATAGCTGCCTTCGCCGCGCAGGTCGTCCTCCTCATGTGAGGGCATTGCGTCATCGAAACGCTCGAAAGGACGCTGGCGGCCATACTGAGCCTTGCAATACTTTCGCATGGGGTCGGTGGTGGCGAGGCTGGTTTCCAGCAGCTTCCAGATCTCGGGCGTATCCTCGGGGGTGATGGTCAGGCCAAAGGCTTCGGCATACTGTCCGAAGACCTTGATGTGGTCGTCCCATTCGGCATCGGCAATAGCCAGAGCCACGCGCTCGGGATCCATGCGCTGCTGCTTGCCCCAGCAATAGCGGACAATGTCGTTGGCAAATTCGGGGCTATCGAATGCGGGAGGCGCGGGCATGATTTCATACAGTTCGGGCAACTCGTTCAGTTCGAAATAGGGCTGCACAGATTCGTCCTGTGCGCCTGCGGTCATCGTAGCCAAGAGAGCGGCTGCGACCAAGGTCATGAATTTTTTCATAGTGGTTAAATAATTAATGATAATTCGCGATAATTCGTGTTGAAGTTCAGTTACTTGATGATAATCTTCCGACCACGGTTGATGTAGATGCCGGGTGCCGTGGGCTCGCTGCTCAGTCGACGACCGTCGAGGGTGTACCATGCGTTGTCCCCCGCCGAAGCCTTGGTGACGGAGTAGATTTCGCTGATGGCCGTCTCCTGGCCGTCGAAGTTCAGCAGGCAGGAGCGGACGAGGTCCGGCGAGTCGACATCGCCTGCAGTAAGCTCACCCTGCAGCTCGAAGTAAGCGCGGCAAGCATTCACGGAAACATCGGTTTGCGGGTAATAGAGCGTGTTGCCACCGCCCAGATACAGCTTCTTGGTGTCGCCAGCCTCGAGTTTGACAGGCGAGAAGGTGCCGAGCATGAATACGTCGGTGGCTTCGTAAGAGCCAGGTTCGGTGGCGCTGATGGTTACGTTTCGGAAGGTAGGATCCTTGACTTCGCCAGCACCGTCGTTCCACTTCACGAGGTAGGGCTTGCCAGCCTTGACGGATTTCGGTTCGGAGAAGCCGATGGTGAGCGTAGAGTTGGCGAACGAAGTCTGCTTCTTCTCAAACTTCATCACCGTTGCGCCTTCGAGCGGAGTGCCTGTGAACGTGAGTCCATCGTTGGTATCGCCGTCTTCCACGTCGAACGGCAGGCAGATGGTGTTCCAGCTGCCATCGTGGTAGAAGGTGCGGCCCGTGAGGGTCAGGTCGATGGTCTTGCCGCTGAGGTCGGCGAGCAGAGCCGTGTTGTCCTGGTCGTCGGGTAACGAAACGGTCGAGAAGAGCGGCACGGTGGTGGTGCCAGAGGGGCAGATGATGTAGGCGCTGCAGCCGTCGAGGCTGCTCACGGAATAATTGGCCTCGAACTCCTCGTTGCCGGCATCGAGCAGCATCGTGGTGCCATCGGCAGCGATGCTGGTCTTGAAATAGGTGCCCTTGAAGGCGTATGCCGGATTGTCGGTATAGCTGACGGTGGCAGGATTCGGGCAAGAGAGGGCCACTTCGTCAAACACCAGCGCCTCGACCTTCGAGGGTTTGATGAGGTAGGGGACTCCAGCCGCGAGACGCTTGTCGGCGACTTCGGCAAACAGCATCTGGTTGTTGGCGATGGACTTGTACTCCATCAGGACAACATCGTCGCCGAACTTGGCTTGCAGCTCGGCCTTAGTCAGCGAGAAGGGCAGACAGATGGTGTTCCATTCGCCGACCGTGAAGGTGCGATTGATGACCGTAGTCTTGCAGATCTTGCCGGCATGATCGCCGAGGCTGGTTGCGGTGGAGGTGGCATCGTGCGTGTAGTCGGACGCCTTCATATTCTCCTTCAGCTGGTGGATGGCGGTGTTGAGCCAGTGGTTGTGCTCGACGATGAAGTTTTCAAGGGCGGATACCGCTTCGTCATAGGTGTTGAAAGTGCCTCCGACCCAACCTAAATTGTCTTCGGTCGTCTTCCAACCGGCGCCGCCATTCTCCTTAGGGGTATAGTTAAGGAGACGCGATGGGGTCATCTCGTTATTGAAATCGATGATTCGAAAATGCAAATGGTTAGTCAGGCCATTGTCATAGGGCCAATTGCCGGGTTGATCGCTATACACCGCGTCCCAGCGTTCGTTGAGGAGCTTGACAAATTCGGGGCTGTTCTCCACGAGGGACTTGCAGAGCATGGGCAATGGGTTGCAGGTGGCCTTTCCTTCCTCAAAAATGAAGTGATTGACCAAACCGGTGCCACCCCAGAAGTTTCCGAAAGCGATATCGAAATCCCAGAGCGGGCCCAGTTTCAGCTTGTCGCCGGGGTTGATGTCGCGGTAGGCATAGTTGCTGATCAAGCCGTCGAAGTTGCCGCTCACCTCGTTACCGATGAAATAGGCGACAGCCGACTCTATATCGACATACTTGAACAGACCTGTGGCCTCCGAGAAGTCGTAGGGCGCATTTCGGAAGTTGAGGATAGTGGTGAAGTAGCTGCGGATAGCGGCTGCGACATCGTCGGTGTAGAAGTCATCCTCGGGGTTCTTGACGTTGAGGGTGAATCCTGTATCTCCGATACCGTCGAAATTGATGTGAGGGTCCTCGATGAACTTTGTTTCGGTCGAAACACCTTCGACAAACCAGCCGTTATCCTCATCAATTTCGATACGTCCTGTCTGAATCTGCACATGGTCGGAAATCTGATAGGTACCGATATATTCGTTGTTCAGCACCACATCGACGAACTTGTAGGCGGGATAGAAAGGCAGGGCCTTGATGCCCGTCTTCGATTCGATGCGCAAAGCGATCTGACGAGCCAGGGCATTGCGCATCATCGTCTTGTCGGCAACATTGGCCATCAACGTCCAGTTCTTGGCATCGGCATATTCGTTGGTGCCGTCTTCCTTGGCGAGGAACTTTGTCTTGCTCGGGAACTTCAGGCGATAGGCCTTCTTGTCACTTGACCATGTGGAGTTGCCACGGCCACGAATGGTGGTCAGTTCGTCGCGACTCTTGATGCTGCCCGCTGCGTCCACCACCTTGATGCGTGCCAGGCGATACTCGTCGGTCTTTGTTTCCCATCGACCATAGTTGGGACGCAAGGCTACATTGTTGGTACAATTGGGGTCTGCGGCGATGATGTTGTTGCTAATCTGAGTGTCGTACGACGAACCATTCTTCAGCTTGACCAGATAATAGTTATCGTTCTTGTCACCCGTGGTGTTCTTGTACTCCTTCGGCTTGACGGGTTGATTATTCTCGTCATACTCCACTTTAGCGTCGAGCATCCAGATGTAGATGGTCGGGGCTTTGGTCATTTGCTCTCTGGCAGAAATTCTCCTGTCAGCTTCCTCTTTGGAGGGTGGAAGATTGTAGTCGTCTTCGTTCTCTGCTCTCGCGCCTGTAGCAAATGCACAAGCAAGTGCCAACAGACAAATTGTGTTTTTGGGTTTCATTTTAGATGTGTTTTTATATTGTGAAAAATAGAATAATAGTCGTGGGTAAAATGATCTGGTTAACGAATAACGTGCGATGTCTGCCAGGGCCGTGTGCAGGTCCTGACAGACATCCCGTCTATTGTATCATGGTCTTTATACCTTTATAAATATATATACCTCGCTGCGAGGGTTTGCCGCTGAGTCGGCGGCCGTCGAGGGTGTACCAGAAGGAGTTTTTTTCGGAGTTATCAGAATTCTCTGAGTTCTCCGAAATCGAGCGGATACCCGTCTCCTCGTCGCCGAAATTGAGCACGAAGGCCTTGATGCCATCTGCAGCCACGTCAGCAGGTTCGCCCGCCGTCAGGTCGCCCTGCAGCTTGAAATAGGCACGGAAAGCGCCGATGGTGACGGCTTCGGTGGGATAGTAGAGCTTGTCGCCGGCTCCGAGATAGAGCACCGTGCGGTCGCTGTAGTCCGCCTCTTCGCCGATCGGCTCATTGGTCGGCTTCGTTCCCTGCGTCAAGTAACCAGGATTGCTGGCGCCGCCGTCGATATGGGCATACTCCGCATCAACGTGACTTCCGTCAAAAGCGGTACCTGCACCGCCTTTGAGATTATCACAATCTCGGAACATAGAAGCCGAGGCTGTCACCTTTTCGAGTGACCATCCATCGCTTACCTTGATAGTCACCAGAGGACGACTTCCACCGAACATCTCGGTCATGTTTTCGACATTCGACGTATCGAACGACGAAAGGTCGAGCTCCCAGTATCCTGTGCCGCCGAACATCTGTGCCATGTTCGTAACCTTACGAGTGTCGAAATGGGACACATCGACCGAACCAAGGTCATAACAATGGCTAAACATATTGAACATGCTCGTCACCTCGGATGTATTGAAGTTCTCCATGCCCGTGATGCTACTCACGTTCGAATTAGAGAACCAGCTGGAACAGTTCTTGGGACGTGCGTTGGCAAAAGACGAATCGAAGACCACCTTTTTGATGGTTGGGGAATCAAACCTGTTCCATCCAGGGACAGACGGTGTGTCGGAGGCATCCCACGATGTCACTCCGTCGGGTGCCTCGTCCGTCACCTTGAAGGTCAGAGTCGTGCCGACGAGTTCGGCCACCGCGTAGGTCACGGGCTTCTCCTCTCCCACCGTGAGGGGCGAATAGAGGCCGGCGAACGACACTTCGTCGGTGGTGACGGGCCTCGACGTGTTGCTGATGGTCACGTTCTCGAAGGTGGGGTCGGTGATGGAATTGCCACTCGTCCACTTCACGATGTAGGGCACACCGGCTTCAATGCTGGTCTGATTCTCTTCATCCTTGGTGAAGTTGAGCGTCAGGGTTCCATGGGCGAAAGACGATGTTTCGAGCGTCTTGACCGTTGCTCCTTCGAGCGGAGTGCCCGTAAAGTCGTCGATTGCGAACGGCAGGCAGAGGGTGTTCCAGCAGCCATCCTTCCAGAGCGTGCGGCCCTGAAGGGTGACATCGGCTGTCACGCCATCGTAGGTCGTGAGGAGGGTGGTGTTGTCGGCTCCATCCTGGAGAATAACGGTGCCCACGGCTCCAAGACTTGCCGTGATGACCACATCCTCGGCTGGCATGGTCAGCGTATAGCTGCCGTCTGCGTTTTCGGCAACTGTACCGCCGGTGGCCTTCACCTCCTTGACCTCAAAGCCTTCGGGCGTCCTCAGCGAGAAGGTCACCGCCTTGTTCTCGGCCGCATAGAACTTGCCCTTGTAAGCCAAGCCTCCATCGTAGACCTCCACCACATCGGGGTCGGGTTCGACGCCATCGAAGAGGACAGCCAGCCTTTCGCAATCGAAAGTAACGGCATGGGCGGGAAGGGCTCCGCTGCCTAAGTTAGCGCTCGAAAAATTGCCAATACCCATGGTGGCTGGAGCATCGCCAAAAGAACAGTTATAATAGAGGGAACCCGACACCTGCTGCTGGTTCGCTCCCACCATGGCGCCAAGAGGTTTTTGCTGCCAATTGGAAATATGAGCAGCGTCGGGCAGCTTGGCTTCGAGTGAGAGGCAGTTGCTGATTGGCCCTTGATTTCTTCCAACGATGCTGCCATAGGGGCCACCTACTTTATCGTTATCGATACTTAGGGTAGCGGCACTTGTACATCCGCTGATTGCACTATAATTATAACCTACGATGCCGCCGTGGTCACAGCCGCTACCCTTATCATGCAGGCAGACATTGGCCAGCACATGACAATTCTCGATGACTCCCCCCATGGTATTACCAGCGATGCAACCCGAACGGTCATCGGCAGTAATGCGCGTATCGGCCAACGTCAGATTCCTGATAGTAGCTGACACCAGCGTACCAAAGAGACCAACAAAATATTTGCTGGGATTGTAATAACGAATGCCACTGATGGTGTGACCTCCACCGTCGAAGACGCCAGAGAATTGTTGGCCATATACGCCAATGATGTCGAAATTGCTTTCGGCGCTCGTGACATCATCCCAGGAAGAGCTATAACTATAGCTGATATCGTCTGTCACCTTGAAATAGGCACCGGCGTAGGTTTCGCCTGCATTGACACGCGAGGCGAGCTGGTCGAGCTTCGCGGTGTTGTCGATGATGAAAGGATCGTTCTTGGTGCCCATTCCGCTCCAAAGTCCGACATCCTTCACAAAGTTCGTAGTGGTCACCGCACTCCTGAAGTTGTTCATCACGGCGATGGCTTTTACGACCGTAGTCGTATTGATGGAGAAGCGGTTGATATATTTTGTGCTCTCCTCGGTAGGGTTACTACCGTCTGTAGTATAATAGATGGCGGCACCTGTCTGAGCAGAAATCTGGACGTAGGTGGAGTTCTGGAAAGACGTTTCGCCACTGATGACGGGCGCATCGACAGGGCCCTTGTAGGTAATCTCGAGCTTTTTGATGCGGCGGTGCCCATTTTTTCCTCCAACTGAGAAGGTGACCGAATTGGCATTACCTTCCCAGACTCCTTCGGCATAGGTGCCGACATCACCGACCTGGATGTCATTGCGGCCGTCTCCCGAACCGAAGATGAGATTGATTTGGACGATTTTCGCGTCAGCCTCGTTGGCCGTCACGGTCATGGTATTGCCGAAATAGACGCGTACAGCCGTACCATTGTCGTAATACCTTGGCAGGACTCCGCGGTCGTTTGCTCCGCGGGCAAACTCCACCTTGCATCCTGTGCCTAAAACTTCTTCCACCAACTGGCCATTGGTGAAACCCTGGTTGCTGAGGTCGATAGTCTCATCCTGTGCCCACGCCGCCAGGGCAAACGTGAACAGCAGGATAAGTGATGAAAAGATTGTTCTTACGTTCATGTTCGTATTATTTGACTAGAATTTTCCGCTTGCGGAACCGCATCCTTCAATAACGCCAAAGTCCCCCTGCCCTATTCGAGCAGGAGGAGATTGGCGAATCAGCTATACTTGCTTCGCGTTTGCATTTTATGGCTAAGGTTAGTAAAAAGGGGTCGTTTGCTGCTTGTACGTCGCTCGCGAATTAGTCGCTGAGGTTAATCTTGTAACCCAGGGTAACCTGGAGGGTGACGTTCTGCATATCCTTATCTTCGATGGTCTTTTCCTTGTTGACGTTGGTCACGCCGATGTTGAAGCGCGAGTCGAGGTAGAGATGGTTTTTCCATTCGTAGCTGATGCCGACGGGGATGGAGAAGTCGAACTTGTTGAAGTCGGACTTGCAGCTTCGGCTCATGCTGAAGGTGTAGTCACCATCGTTGTCGAAGGTCACCTCGCCCTCCATTCTTGCGGAGGTAAGGTAGCCGAACTGCACTCCCGCATGGAGTGCCAGGCCGCGCCAGATATAGAAGTTGGCAGTAATAGGAGCAGCCAGATAATGGAGCTTGATCGAAACATCATCGAGCTTGTAGTCGATATTGTTGGTATTCCACTTGTGGTCCTCCCAGCCGGTACCGGCCCAAAGCCAATCGATGCCACAGGAGAGACTGAACTTGCTCGACAGCTGCTTTTCGAGTTCCAGACCTACGGTTTGACCACCTGTAGCCGAAGCTTCCAGCGTACCTGCAGGCAGGACAATGGGAGAATGTGAGCCAAGAGCCGACGAGATTTCGATGTCGGGGGTGTTGGTGAATGCTGCACCGGAGAAACCATAACGAAGGTTGAGAGACCAGGTACCTGCATCATATTGTGCACTTGCTGTAAGTGTTGCCACCATCATTGTGGCTAGAAGTATAATCTTTTTCATTGTTTTGTTTTTTGTTATTTGATTTCTTGTGAAGTTTGAATCTGTCTGCCTAATGTTCTGATTTTTGGGCATAAATCACTGCAAAGGTAAGGAAATTTTCAGTTGTCGCCAAATAATTTATTCATTTTTTTTACAATATTCGAAGAAAAAACGTCATACGGTCATTTTCGAACAACTTATTTGCCATTTCGTCCATTTGAATTACCGCTTTAGCGGTACATCCTGCTGCTCATTCTTTACCCTGCGAACCTCTTCTTTCCATGGGGTCATCTGCGTCTGGGCTCTCAGAAATGTCAGCCCGCAAATCAGCGAATACATGCGAATCATCTTATCTTTTTGTTTTGATTGTTAAACGATGTTGTTGTGTCATTGCCTCGCCAAGCGATGCTTGTTCGGTTTTGACGCTGCAAAGGTACGGGCTTTTCGTGAGTGCTCCAAACATTCTTATCAATTTCTATGTGGTCTGTAGCGACAGGATGCCCAAAAGACGACAGACGCGACAAGACCCTGCTGGATCTGTCGCGTCCGTCAATGATTTTTGTCAGAAAATGGCGTTAGAAGTAGTCTCCTCCCTCGATGTTGCTGAAATAGGCGGTGATGTCCCCCTGTTCGGGAAGTTTGTCGAGATACGCCTTGCCTTCTGCAGGACTGATCGTCTTGCCGTTCATCCGGCATTCGGTAAAGATGCCATTGACCTTCAGGGCCGAAAACTCCTCGATCTGCTCGCCATCCTTGAAGGCGAAGACCTGTGTGCGAACGGTCATTCCGTCTTCAGGGCTGGAAAGGCACAAGTAGTACACATTGTAGTTACGGTTCATCTCCTTGGGCTTGAGCTGCGGTGTCTCAAGGGCCACAAGCCGGAACTGCCCGTCCTTGCGGATGAAGAAGGCCCCACGCTGGTCGAGGCTGTCGCGCAACCAGATCCATTCGTTGCTCGAGTCAATGTAGCAGTGGGCCCATTTGGTCAGTTCGACATCCTTGTCTTCCTTGGCTGCAGCGTCCCGATACAGTTCCTTCATCTTGGCGAAGTCGGCCTTCCAGACGGGAATCTCCTCGTCGATCATGTACTGGTACATGTCGAACTGATCCAGCACATATTTCCCGTCCCGCACATAGGCCATGCCTACCGTGAAGCTCTCAACCGCCGAGCGGGTATAGCAAAGCTCCAGGCCATTGGGGCCTTCGAAGGCGCATTCGATGCAATTGGGAATGTATTCGCCTTCGTCATCGACATTCCAGCCGAATGAAGTTTCCGATTCGTAATAGCCCAACACCTCGCACGCATAGATCTCGCTGCCATCGACAATCACTTCCAGGGCAAGGCTACGCTTGTACGATTCGGTCTTCGGTGCGTCCTTATATTCGCCTTCAAACTGCAGGCAACCCTGGATATAGCGATCGTCGATGGTGTTCATCCAGTAGGAACGCGATGCCTTCATACCATAGCGCTGCTCGAGCTTGGTCACGATGGAGTCTGGCAAAGACAGCAGACTCTCATCGTTAATCGGTCCGATTTTGACTGTGAGCCGACGTCGCGTCTTCAGGTAACTGTCGGTGACGGCAACGATGCCCAACGCCTCGTCATTCTCGTCACTGGGGTTGACCAGCTTGTAGCGTGCGCACAGCGAAGGGATCTCTTCGCGTCCATGCAGCTGCCCGATGCTGGGCGTATTGCCGTCGGGATCCTTCAGCACCTCATCGAAGAATGCGATGGGGACATCCGAATCGCCCGAGATCAGGTGGGTATATTGCCTGGCACGACGACGGAAAGCCTCCTGTTGGCTCCACGACGCGTAGCATTCCTTGTAATACTCTTCATCAAGCTGCTCTTTCGAGGGTTCCTCTACGTCTGTCCAATAGTTCATCTCAAAAAAGGACATCCGCTTGATGAGGAATATCGGCTTGGGGACGGTGTCGGTCACTTCACCGAGGCTATCGGTGGCAACTGTACCTGAAGTCTGTCCTTCGGACTTCCCTTTCTGCTGGCAACCTGCCAGTACCGCCATCGCGCAGATGGCCAAGAGTGCAAATCGTTTCATCATTTTCTTACAAATTTATTGCCGTCCCACAGGAGCTTCTCCTGCTTCACACCCGACGGCGTATAGTACTTCACCACGATGTCCTTGCCGGTGCGGGGCAGCGAAAAGACAACAGTAGCCATATCCTCCAGATCAGAGTAGTCTCCGCTGATGATATCCGGGAGTGTTGCCTGATTCATGGTTTTCTTTTGGTTATCGTAGAGGCTGAACATGTAGCCGTCGTACTGCGAACATACGTACATGGAGTTCTCGTCGTAGGTGGCGATGCTCTGTGCAATGAGCTTATGTTGGCGATCGGCACAATTCCAGTAGCACATCTCTGCCACCGAATAATCCCCCTCATCCCATTTCCTTTCGTAACGCATATAGCCGCGGTTCTTGTCGAGGAGGAACGTGGTGTGCGAAGGCAATGTCTTGTTCATCCTGTAGCGATGCCAGGCCGAACGTATGTCTCCAAGCATTTCAGGCAGCACATCGCCATTGCTGAAGCACACATCAACGAAGTCGGCGATGGTGGGTTCGGCAGCCTCTAACGGGACCTGGATATAGTATTCTCCTTCAATCTCGACGGGACCGCAGTCGTAGCACTGGGTGTTCTTTTTGCTGAGCCCGAATTTCGAACCATCCCAGGCAAACCGATACTCTGTGACATCATCCCCGTAATACTCGATCACTTCAAGCTCGTCCCCTGTCTGGGGCAGCTCATGGATGTGCATCATGTTAGGGTCTGTCACCTTGGGCAAACCTTCGATGGCCTTCTCATCGGGAGTAAGTCTGCAGGCCTGCGGGTCATAATCATAACTGAGGAGCAGTTCCACATCAAATCCGTCGTGACTGCCCAGCATGACGACGAGGAGACTATGTCCATTGGCACGCCATCTGCAGCAGGCTTGCATCGTTCCGCTGCTTTCATCGTCAAAGAAGACTTCGACGTAGCCATTCCTGGCATCATACAACCCCGAGTAACCCGACTCCTCGCGGAGCATACCCTGTGTCGTGCCCTTGGCCATCATCTCGAGTGCATCACCCACAGCGTTGGTATGCCATGTGCGGTCGAAGGCACGAAGCATCACGGGAAGCGAACCATCGTTGACATCGCGAATCGTCACGTCGGGCCATTGCTGCCCGATCTCCTCGAGCGAGCGGGCGGTTTGTGCCTGCAAGGTAGTCAAACCTGCCATAATAAACAAAGCATTGATAAAATGTCTCATCATAGGATATTTTCTTCTGGGTCCCGTTTTTCTTCGCCGATGAATCAACCGCTGTACGTGAAGGTCTTGATTACCGAGTAGCGTCCACCTTCAGGATAGTAGCGATAATGGCTCAGACGAATATAATTATTCTGAATGTCAAAATCGACGAACCCCTCGTTGGTAGGCAACTGGATGATGCGCTGCATATTGAAGTCGTAGATATACGACCAGATGTTGCGTCCATCGGGGCATCCTTCCACAAAGACCTTGCCCGGAGCATTCGGAATGAGGAAAACCTGGTCACAATCCCCGGCAGCTATCTGCTCAAGGGGCACTTCGAGGGCGCTGGCATCGGTCATCTCCTCCCATCGCGGTTCTGCATCGTTGTTCGTTTGGATGAGGAAGATCACTTTGCCCGTCTCCTTGTCCCTGAGCCACAACGACCACTGGTTGGGATGCTCGTCACAGCACTCGACGTCGAGGTTCTTGTATAACTCGAACAAGCCTTTGATGTCACACAGAATAGCCGTCTTTGGCAATGTCTGCAGTATACCTTCTGGCATCGAAGCATCACTCCAGTCTTCTTCGACAATACTGTCTCGAGCTATCTCATTGCCGTCTTGGGCTGCCTCATTGCTGTCGTTGGGTTCTACAGCTTCAATCGATGTTTGAACCGAAGCATCCCCCTCGGCAGACTCCCCGGTCTGTCGTTTCACGCAGCTGCACATCAGTGCCATAAGCAGAAAGGCACAAAGAGTCGTATTCCTCATAGTCCAAAATCAATTTTCTAATTCTCTAATTCGTGATAAAAAGAAATCGTGAAGCGACAGATCACCAGTCATCGTCATCGTTGCCCACAAGTCCGTGCTTGATGGCTTCCTCCACCTTGTCGAGCACAGCGTTCGAATAGGCATGGGTCATGACAAGTGCCTTGGCACAGGTACGTTTCTGCAAATCCTTGGGCACGAAGGGATAATGCCGGGCAATCTCCCACTGCTCATCGTAGAGGTTGGCATTGGTCTTGTCGTCGGCCTTGCGCTTCGAGTCGCCATAGGTGCGCTCGTCGGGCTCGGCAAGGCTGAACCAGCCGCCGCTGATGTCAGTCAGGATGTCATAATTCTGGACGGTGTAGGTTACGCGCACGCGTTCCTCCTTAATATCTATACGTATCACAGGCGTGATGCTCACCGAATAGGAGTTGATGGTGCCGATATGCTTCACGATGTTGTGAAGGGTCGATGAGATGATGATGCAGCCGGCCTCCTTGTCGTTGAGCGTGATGGCCTGCTTGTCCTGGAAGGTTGCAGTTGCCCAATAGTTGAGCGACACGTAGAGCTGCTGCTTTGTCTTGCCGGGAGCCTGGATGATCTGCTGGTAGGTAAGGCTCTCGTTCTTGTCGAGCGTAAGTGTCTCGGCAAGGTTGGCTGCAGCATCGAGCCACTTTTCACCGTAACGCTCTTTGGCATACTGCTCAAGGTCAGCTGCCTTCATGATCTGTGCATCCACTTGCATCGTAGCCATTATGGCGGCTACAGCCAACAAAAGTATCTTTTTCATTATTATTTGTTTTTTTAGAATAGTATCTATATTATCTATAGGAACTATAGTTACTATAGTCACTATAACCCGAATTGTTAAATGAAATTCTTCACCTGATCTCCCTCTCAAACGATTCGGTCTTGATCTTTCGAATCTGCTGTACCTGTCGGGGCGAAAGGTAGGGATGGGTGTCGAAATAGTTCTTCTTGCAGCTTTCGGCAAAGTCCTCAATCCATTTCGACGAGAACGTCGTGCCGCTGATGAACATCCTGATGATGCCGAAGGCAAGCAGCAGGATTGCCACCAGGCCTATGGCATAAACCACCTGCATCCCGGTCGAGGCTCTAAGGAATATGTTCAAGGCATATCTTACCCCATCCATTCCCCTCAGTGCCACCAGGCCTCCTGCCATAGCCATCATGATGAGTACGGTCAGCGCGTTCATCAATGGAGTATGCATACGTGCCTCCCTCCTGTTGGTCTCCTCCTGGTACTGTCGCTGCAGTTCTCCCCAATCGACTGTGCTGAAAAAAGACTGGTAAAGTTTGTAGTCGGGACGTTTGCCATCGTCAATCTCAATGATTCCACGTCGCTCATAGTCCTTCAGGTAGGCCAGCAGTTGTTCGAAGCTCTTGGGAGCAAACGCATGACGACGAGCCTGGTCGATCAGGAAGACCACCTGCCCGGGCTGGACCTCAAAGGCAAGCATCATCTCATCGAAAATCACCGGGGTGCAGACGAAATCCAGTTTGCCAAGTTCGACATGCAGTCGCTTTACCCCTTCTTCGAAACTCCATTTGCCCGTCGCCGTGCTGCCGTTCCCTTTCTTCTGACTCACCACCCCATTCTTCTGGAAGGTTATCACCTCATCCTTCCCTTCTTCGTCAAAGACGATCCATGTCCGGCCGAAGAGGTCAGTCTCTGGTGTGATGGTTTGTCCAAAAACCCTGTAGCTGCGATAGGTAACCAGGTTATAGATTTTCATGCGACAATTATCAATTGTTATTTGTTAATTGTTATTTGTTATTTGCTAGATGTTATTTGTTTTTGCTATGCAAATATGAATACAAATTCTTAATTCTCCAAATTTTCAGAAAAAAAGTGGGGTTAGAATGACAAAATAAGAGGAATCTTTTGGATTTTGTCAACGAAAGTTGTATCTTTGCAGTGCATCTTTCGGCTATTATGTAGAAAAAAAACAATGAAAAAGATATACTTCTTTCTCTTCATCCTCCTCTCCTTGTTCTCCGCTTGTCAGTCCGGAAAGGAGAAGGCATTCGTCTCAGGCACGGTCGATCAATGGTCCCCAACCAGCCATCTCTTCCTGAGCATCATGGCCGACGACGAGAAAGCCGTCATGGCAGAGATTCCTGTGGGTGAGGATGGCTTATTCCACTGTGAACAACGCCTCGATAAGCCAACCGTTGCCTCCATCATCGTCAACGAGCCAGGCTTCGGCACCAACCGCGTCTTACTCTTCCTCGAGAAGGGAAAGACATCGACCGTCGATCTCCGTCACTTCTGGCTGACCGACAGCAATGCCTGCGACATCCTGCCCACCTTCGGAGGCGACACTCAAGCCGAATCCGAATTCGTCAACGACAACACATCGGTCGATCCCTGCGATTTCTCTTCGTTCCACGACTTCAAGGACAGTGTGGACCGTTTCTATGCCGACCGCCTGATGCGAGCCAGGGAGATTGGCAATCCTGCCTTCGTCAATGAATACATCGCTGTCAACGACCCCATCAGCCACAATGCTCGACTGGTGAACTACATCACTCACGATGCCAACCTCGATTCGGTCGAAACCGCCTACATGGACTTCATCAACGCCCTCGACTTCAACGATCCCGTCAACGAAGACGCCCTCCAGCAGTATCTTATCACCTATGGTCGCCACATGCAGAAGAAGAACCAGGGCGGCAGCGCCACAATGCCAGCGCTCGAAGAACTGACCCGACGCACGCAGAACCAGCAGATGCTCGACAACATCTCCTCCCACCTGATATTCTTTTTCCTGATGATCGACACGCCCTATGTCGAAACTGTATGGGCCAAGTACAACACCATCTGCAAGGACAAGTCCCAAATCGACGACCTTCGTCCCCGCTACGAAGCCCGTAGCAAGGAACTACAGAAAGTCAAGACCCAAAGGCCACATTAACCCCCGTTCCGTCTATTGCGATGCCATCGCAATCCCTCTAACCCCTCTTAACCCCCTCTTAACCCCTTCTTAACCCTATGAAACCCCTCCTTCCCCTCCTCCTCCTCGTCCTCCTCTCCTCCTGCAGGAATCCCCAGACACAACCCACCCCTGAGACTTGGAATCTCCAACTCGACCAGATGATGCCCACCTTAGGTCATCGCAACTGGATTGTCATCACCGACATGGCCTACCCCTGGCAGTCTGGCTCGGGCATCACAACTCTCTTTGCCGACGAACCTTATCCTGCCGTGCTTGAGGAAGTGAAACAGATGATCGACAAGGCGCCCCATGTCTTCGCCCACGTCTATCGCGACAAGGAACTCTCCTACCTCACCGATGATGACGTCAAGGGCATCTCCTCCTTGCGCTCCGAAATGGATCGCATCTGCGGTGACGAAGTGCAAAGTGTGCCCCACGAGCAGCTCATTGCCCGCCTCGATGAAGCCGGCCGTCTCTACAACGTCATCATCATCAAGACGCCCCTCACAATGCCCTACACCACCACCTTCTTCCAGCTCGACTGCGCCTATTGGAACGGCGACCAGCAACAAAAGCTCGACCAGAAGATGGCAGAATAATCTAAATTATCAGAACCTGCTAAAAAAGTCCCCCTAAGCAGGGGGATTTAGAGGGTCCGCTTCCAAAAAAAATAAACTGACCTCACGGCCAGTTTATCCTATAATAACACTATCTATACCTTAGAATAAAACTAATACCATTAATAAACATCGAATGTATAACTAAACCTTGCGATAAAATTAGCCAAAACGGGGATTCACATCCCCCTCTCGGCGCCGCAAAGATAGCGAAAAAGCCGTTATACACCCGAAACATTTATTTCAAAAGGTGCAAGAAATGTTTCCTGTACAAAAATATAGGGAAAATGTACAAAAATCCATCGACGTGATGGCCTGATTTAGAGGACCTAAGGGGGATAGTCCACCTAAGCAGAGGGATTTAGAGGGTCTTCTCTCAATTTAGTTGGAATCTGCTTGCCCGAACTGACGCCCATGTTCTGCAGAGCATCGAGACGCTTGATGATGTTGCCACGTCCTTCGTTCAGTTGCGACTTGGCGAGGTCGTAACTCCGCTGGGCAGTCTGCAACTGAGCGCCGACCTT